>Ga0228600_1000045_pt1 | contig 15690 bp, 5 predicted proteins | sample CRU5metagenome_FD_182730 | JGI IMG/M metagenome (GOLD analysis project Ga0228600, IMG submission 182730) | Spruce roots microbial communities from Bohemian Forest, Czech Republic - CRU5 | ecosystem: Host-associated > Plants > Roots > Unclassified | place: Czech Republic: South Bohemian Region... | reverse complement strand
TTCCCATTAGGGAGGGAGCGCCGCTAATACCACATTTATATAACACTCTAACGCGACAGCGAACTAGGCTCTCTTTCAGCCTATTCGCTCGTTATAAATAGCGTATATAATATATAGGATCTTCATCTGGCATCTCGTTCCATGTAACGTAAATGAATGGCCGAGCGAGAATCAATCTATTCTTCCCACCGTCCGTTCATGCATGAGAGCCACGGCCCGGACCCAGGCAAGGCCCACCATTTACTCCACGCACGAAGGTTGAGTCACTTTTATCGGATCCGGGAACAGAAAAGAGAAGGATGCCTTATTCTTTCTTACTTATATATGATCTATCTATTGGAGCATCTTACCTTACTTATATATGATCGATCTAGCTATTAAACCCTAATTCACCGGCGATCAAAGGCTATAAATAATGCGGGGGGAGGGAAAGCGGGGAGTAAGATCTAGTAGGCCCATGACCTGAAGACTGCAGGACCAATGATCCCACCCACCTATAGACGAGCGAGATCTAGCAAGTACAGAACGATCCCCCAAGTACAGAACGATGAGATCCTCATGTAGAGGTCGCCTTGAATTCCTGCAGAAACGAATTCAGAACAGCTAGCTTTTGCGATAGACTCAAGATTAGATTGTGGTTGAAGCTTGAATCGACTCCCATTCTCGGTCTCAAAAAAAAGAGCGCTAATCTAAGCGGCGGTAAGGCAGGGGGCTGGGGCTTGCTTTTAGGTGGACCCTATTTGTTTCGTTTCGGAAGGTAATTGGGATTCAATCTTTCCCCCATGTCGGCTAGGATAAAGTGACTCGTTAATCACGGAACACCCTTATCCAGCCAGAAGTTCTGGGATCATGGGCCGAGTGGAGAAAGTACATTGATTCTCTGCTAATCTAAGTAGCTGCTTGCTATCGGTAATCTTTCAAAATATCATGTCACACGGATATGACGCATAGAACAAGTGGGAATGCCAGTAATCTCAGTTCTGGGTTGTCGAATTCTTATAGTTCGCCTCCAGGTCAAGCAAGAGTAAAGTCTAGTCGAGCGCGGGATTGTTCTTCTATAAACGAATATGGCCCCCACATTAGGAATAGTACAGAAATGACCGGTAGGGCGTTCGAGACACAGAGCATGAGGCAAACTGACTTACTTACTTACTCATTCATACATAAGGTAGTACCGAATCCTTTCCTTAATGAACCGTACGTGAGCCACTCCCGCATCATACGGCTCCGTTCTGATAATACAGACTTCTCTCTCTATAACCAAACCAAAACCACTACTTGGTTGGTTGGATTGATTTACCTCCGCTGTCCCACGGAAGGGTTGTGTCCCAGTCCCGTCCGTCCCAGCATGCATGGCAGCTTATATGAGTAGGGGCCGGAAATCATGATTGTGCCTTATATGATTGAGTAGGGCCCTACTCCGACCTATAAGGAAGGCTGCCTGCATACCCCTTCGATGCGGTACACGGAAGCGAGCATTCTTTTTTATTTGGTAATGAGAAAAGGGCAACAACACGAACCATCATAGCTATCTATATAGATAGAGAGAGAGCGAGCTTCATTTCATTTCTTTGTTGAAGAAGAACGTACGTAGAAAATGTGGAATAGAAGTCTCGTTCGTTGGGGAGAGCACGGGAGCAACTAGAAGCTTTCCCGCGAGGGGAATTACCGCGGCTGCTGACCCGGTTCCTCACTCAATTCCTATCGGAAGAAAAGAAAAGACAAAATAAAAAAAACCCTTTCTTTCTTCCATTCACATTGTTCTACCTACGGCCCCCCAACCCTTTCTTTCATAATTCCTGCTTTCTCACCGGCACAGATGAATCTGTCAAAGGCTGGTCCGAGCACTGCTCCTCTATTCTATAAGACTGACTTACGTATCGAATGAAGCTCGCCCTACCTATTGATAGGGAGAGGGGGATGCCATGCCCCATAAAGGTGCACCTCTCATTCATTTATACCTTTTCCGCCCTCTTAAAAAGATAAGAGCAGAGTCCAGAGGAAGAGAAGATATATAAGTAATGGAGTAATCGCCACTAAAGAATGTTGGGGGGAAGGAAGAAAAGATGAATGGAAGAAAGCGAAAGAAATAGAGGGAGGGAACACACACGAAATGAGAGCGCAAAAGGAAGGAAGAAGTTGGGTTCGAGACGGAAAAATAAGTAGCATTCTCCTGCTTTTGGCATTTACCAAATAGACCAAGAGGCAGGCACCTGCTCTACTATCGAAGAGACATAGAGCTACTACTATACTATAGTGTAGTGAGTGGTAGAAGAAAAATGCATCTTCATTGAAATACCATCATTTCATTTGTCCCGCCCTACCCATTAACCAGGTAAGTCGCGGCGCCTACCTATTGATTGATGGATGGATCGGAATTGATGGATGGATCGGATTTGATAACTGCTCAAGCCGGATACATGGATCTTGGATCACTTACTTATCTTTATTATCTCCTTATCTTATCTTTCCTTCCTTATTTCCCGGGCGGGCTCTTCCACCTACCCGGTCCTTCCCCCTCATCCCCTCTAGAGCTTCGCAAAGCTCTTCCTCTCCTCTCCCTATCGTACGTCTAGGTAAAGCGAGTGCCTCAATGCCCCCATGCCTGCTGGCCAATCAAGAGGTCAAGCCCTACTTTCACCGTTGGTCGAGCTTGCTTGCGCATCCTCTTTCTTTCTTAAGAGAATAAAAGGTACGTTAAGTGACTCGACCAAAAGGGGCGAGGAACGAAGTAGCTTTCCCGCAGCGGGGAAGGAGAAGATCAAATGCTTACTTTGAACATGATCAGATCAAATCTTGCAAATTCGATGGTGGCCTTACCTTAATTTAGCTCCAGTTACTTAATCCCGATCCCGCTATGATTTGGCACCTTAAGTCTGAGCGTTCCTCTCCCTTTGGCCCACACTCGGCATCCTCCTATCGTAACACTTACCAACCATCTTTTCTTACCCCCACTAGCCCCAATAGTGATTTCCCTGGAGATAAGTGTCTCAATCCCTGGCCCTCCCGAATGAACCGGTTAAGCATGGATAGGCTGAGGATGCAAGGTAGTACGTCCCGTTACCTCTTCTATATTATGTATTACTGGGTATATCTATCTAGTGATCGGTACCCGAATGGATAGGCAGGCTGGCGTAATTACATATATAAAAATTGGATTGTAGCGACGTCAATGCAAGTAATAAGGCAAGTCATATAACTCATTATAGAAGTGAATGTAGGTGTGTCTTGGCCTTGGATGTCGAACGGCGGCTAGAAGTACTGAAAATAGAATAGAAGAAGGGTAAGAGAAGCACATGAATATGTCGAAGGAATTCTCATGCTATAGTGAAGGAACCTTGAGCTACAGATCTCTAGTCATAGGAAGGAATGTAGGTGAATTAATTGCTTAATATGTATCTGCGTTGGACCAGCGAGCAATCCCAAGCAAGGGAGCGATTATAGCCATTAATCTAAGCAAGACAAGCTCCCTGCCCTTTGAGTTCTTTGTTCGAGCGCGAGCAGCGTGCCTGCCCCGCCAGTTAATTGTTCCGCCTGCAGAGCAAATTGTGTCCCCGGGCTCTTTTATCTATCTGTTGGCTGTAAATCGTCAAAGCATCCCATCGAAGGTAACTAACTCACTGGCTTCAGGTAGTCCCTAATTAAGAAAGCTCCTTCCTGGGTGGGCTTAAGGACTGAATCGGCTGGGAGTCCCTCTTATCACAATGGTTCTGGGACGTCCAATTGAAAATGCTTGCCCTTGGTGGGTGATGGATAGCCCTTCTGATAGGTAAGAAGGTCGGGGAGCAAAGAAACATAAAAGGACATCTCTTCGAAACCCATAATTACGTATATACGGATACGAGCAATCACCTACCCAAGCACAGTACAGGAAGGATAGTGAGGAGCGTTAGCGAAAGGTTATCCCCTCCATATAAGAGTGACTAATTCCGGCCCTCAAAATAGGGATTGATCCGGTAAGATGCGAAATTGTAAGCTGAAACCTAGACCATAAAGATGCGGGAAGCCTAGTTCGGAGAGGTTAACTGGACGGCGGGGTAAGGAAATGCCCGATCTGCCCAGCCCGTAACGCCAGCCGGAGATAAGCTACCAAGGTGATCGATGCGGGCAAGCCGCCACGTAGCTATGATAAAGTATAAAAAATAGAGTGGGCTGGGTACGTGTTAAAATTGAATCATTTCTCATTAGGACATTCCATCACGGTCCTAAATCCAAGCACAGTCAATCCGATCGATTCTCTAAATGGATGAAGACCTACTACTTTCTCTTTCAAAATTGTAATTGATTCCTTTGGCGACTTCCGGCCCTTTCAAAACTTTATATGGCGTTCGGAGAAGTGTCTCTACTATACCCTCATGGCATTGGTTGGTGTAGTTGTTGCAAGGGTAGGAGCAATAGTTGTAGGAAGAAGTAGCTAGTGAAAGTGCTTAAGAAGATAACGTCTATCATGCCTAAAGAAGATATTCTAATTTGTTCGATGCTTCCTATTGTTTCTAATTTATAGCTTACTTAGAGCTTTCTTGTGTTTCTTGCAAGTCTAGTCTACTGAGTAATTGATTGCATTTCTTAATATGAGTAGGGTTAATCTTCATTTTAAGGTATAGATAGATTCTAGTTGGTTGAGCTAGGTAAAGTTCTAGTGAGCTGGGTTTCGTTCTTTTGATATAGGCTTTTTTCTAGTGAGATGGGCTTATTAGTTCGAGTATTGAAGTTGAGTAGTCCTTTTCTATAATTCCTAAGGTTGTTGATTGTAAGGAGTAAAGTGATAAGAAGTTTTTCTTCCAGGTCTATATTCCTTATTTAGTGTTTGGAATTATTTAATGGTTCCTTATCTAAGGGAGAGTTATGTTAAGCTTAGCATCAAAGTATATGTTCTAGGGTGTTCGTTCAAAGTAATAGATTTCGTTCGAACTATGATATAAAAGTGATCTGGTTAGTTTGAGTCGAAGTTTGAGATTTAGTTATTTAGAGATTACTAATAGACTGTCTCTTCTTCTTCCTTCTGATAGTTCTAGTTCCTTTGATAGTTCTAGGAGTTTTCTAATGATAAGATGAGTTAGTTATATATTACAAGGAGTTCAAAAGAAGATACATAGTCTAGTCCTTCAAGAATAAGAGAAAGTAGCCTTATTCCAACTCTGACTAAAGACATAATAGTTCTTTCAATTCCTATACCTAGACTCTAACAACTAATAATCCTATTGATTCCTACATCTTCTAATCCTGATAAATACTTATAGCTAAAGAAAGAATACCTAATCCCTCCTCTACTAGTTTATAGAATACTAGATAAGATACTAAGGATCTAATTTCTACTTGACTATGAGGTTAACGGCTTCTACAACTGCTGCTGGAGGAGGAATTATCCATATCCGCAGAGACTACGGGGACAGATCCAATTTCATTCATTGACTGAGTGAAATCCAATTGATCGAGAGCCCCATATCCATTCGGAGATCCAGAGCAAGCAGTAGAAGCAAAGACAGGAATTGATAATAGTTTGCGTGCACCTAGCGACGACGTTCGGTCAGGTGAGGCAGAGGCTCCGGCAGTTGTTTCATCTGTTTACCTATAAGCAAGCAGTTGATGCTTGAGTTTCAAAGGCAGAAACAGAGGCTACAACAGCATAGGTAGGTAGAGGTGGGCAAGGAATCAATGTGGTCGCAAAGGCATTACAGCTCAGATGCTCTTTCTTTATACAATGTCCACTTCTAGGAAGGAGGCTTTCACTTATATAATCTTAGTTCGTGTTTCCTAGCCGATCCAGAGTCTAAGTGATTGCTTCAGAGCACAGCTATAGGGTGCGAAGCAGAGACACTTACCTTACCTAGTACCTACCTTGCCGTATGGAACGGAGACCTATCTGGACAGACACCTGACCTCAATGTACCAGACCAACACCCGGCCTATAGCTGAAAGGCTAAAAACACAGTGATAGGGTGCATACAGAGAGACTACCGGACAGAGGTCTCTCTCTTACCACGCTGGAACGAACACTATACTCAGTAGGCCCGCTCCCCCTTCGAGGCAAAAAGCACTGCGATAGCGTGCACGCAGAGACACTGACCGGCCATAGTAACCCTCATTTATGGACATAGACCCTTCTGGACATACAGATACCTAGCCTATATGTAGTGCCACGGGCAGATCTCCATCTGGATCTATACAGAGCTCAATGGTGAGGGGTGGTGCGGCTTGACCTTTCTCAACAAGCCCAATCAATGTTATCTAGTAAGTAACTCTATCCAAGAAGATAAGTATGGGTAAAAGACGATTAGTAGGCGATTGAGGAGAAGCAGGCGTAAATTACTATAAGTAAAAAAATCTAGGCTAGCCCAAGTGTTTGTGTGAGGAGCTCGCTACCTTTGAGAACATTAACTGGATATAGATACGATATATCTATAGGAATTATGGGAGATATCTATAGGAATTATGGGAAGTAATTCTTCCTTGGGTAGAAGTTCACGGGTTTGGTCCCTGTTGAGGCCCCGTGCCAACGCTTCTATTCTATCCACGGGAAATATATCCTTCCTTCCATGGGATAATGACTACCCCAAATAATGTAAGCTATGAAGGATCTTCCTTCACCTTGAAGAGGTAGAACCTAAGTAAGGCAATCTATTTGTGAGTAAGCTCAGCTCAAGGGGAGGGATTGGTAAGGAAGTCAGTAAGATAAGCTCTCCCTTGTAGGTTGGGCATAACCTCTCGCTTTGGGCAGACCTATCGCTTTGGTTCTGGTAAGGTTGGATCGGTAATAATATCTCCTGGCCCTAACTATTTAAAAAGGTAAGGCTACACCCTTAAGGTAATATAGAGAATCTCTTTGCCCGATGCGGCCAAGCGGGTTCCTTTATTTCATTCTAAGAAAAGATTACCCGATCTCTTTGGTACTACCTCGATTTAGAGCTGATTTATATCAAAAATTATGAATATTTCCACGTTGGATATGTCCTTGAGGTGTTATGGCCTCAAAGTGAATGAAATCATATTCCTAGCTCGTAGTAAAGAGATGTAGATCTTGCTCAAGTATCTATCTTCTATTTCATTCCCAAGATGGAGACTTGAGCTTGGCCTTGGGTCTTCCTCAAGTATCATTCTTGTGGGGAAAGCTCTGCAGGACACCTCTTTAAAACACGCTTCTCACCTGGGCGGATCCACGCTGATCTTTCCCCCGATCTGAAGGGCAAATCAATGGGCTCCTCGCCCTAACAAAGATATCCTTGCTGGTTCGTATAGGAAGTAAGACAGAGTAGATCCTCGCCCTCTCTAACGGTCGGGCGAGTGGGCTTCCGCCTCCTGGCCCTAACTATGAATAGGTAATAACAGCGACGCCCTTAGGGTGAGATGGATGATTTTCTTTAGTTTCATTCCTTACGAGCGAGAAAATAAAGCGAGCCATAGAATTGCGTACTTCCGCGCCCCTCTACAATGGATTCTCTCTCCCGGAACCACAGGGGATTGCCCTGCAATGGATTCTCTCTCTGCAGGGGCGTGGATTACCTCTCTGCAATGGATTCTCTCTCCTTATTATTTACCTAAAGATGGGATTACCTCATCTTTAGGTATAATAAGTAAGTTGTTGAGGCAGACAATCAATAAGGTGCTCGTTCCGAACCACGTCCTAGTTAGACCTGATACGAGTTACCTCGTCTTATCCCCGGTTGTGGGTGGGAATGAATAGCGAGAAAGTTCAATCCAAAGCCTCACATTCACTCAGTCAATCAACACCCCGCACGGCTTATTACTTACCTAAAGACCAATCACAAAGGGATAACCTTCCACTTGCGGGTCAAGGGAGGTGTCCAACCCGTCCCTCTCAGTCTTGACTTAGCATTATCATCAGTAGCAAGCTTTGATATAACAAGATCGATGAAGCCCAACCCTTGCTAACTAGCTATCTATCTATAAGGCATACCCAAGAAACCGAACTACCTATTTGGTTTGGATTCTGTTCCTCTCTCGTGTTATCTCGCATTTCGGCAAGCACTAATAAACCTGTCCCTGGAACTCCTTACTATAGGCGGGCATCAATCAATCAACCTATCCCCTCTCCCTCTGGCAAGCACCAATCAACCCCCACGAAGCACTTGAAAAGGTCAGCACTAATCAACCTACCTACCTACCCAATAACACAACCTACCTACCTCTCTCTATACTACCTACCTTTATCTCTTTATACCTAATACCTACCTACCGGAGGAGCTTACCTAACCACAGATGCACAACCAAGAACCAGGCTTATAGTACAAGACGAAGACACTAAATGGGGAGGGAGTTAGATAGAAAAGACGTTAGGAATTGGAAATACTCGACCACCCTTCTTCTCCAACTACTCATTCTCAGGATTCAACGCTATTCCTTTCTCATGATCTCATTCTCCACCGGGAGGAAGAGGAGTTAATGAACCCGGGACGGGAGAGCAAACAGGACCTCCGCACACTCATCTGACGCCCTGAAGCCAGTGGTGGTGAAGAAGCCGTTCTCCTTCTCTAGCCGATGAAGAAGCCTACGACGATCGCGATCTCCTAGCAGCCATGAAGAAGCCTACGACGATCCATCCGATCTGATCTCCTAGCAGCCATAGATCTCATCTCCTACCTACAGCCATGAGATACCATCCTACCTGCCATTCTCCCACAGCCATACTCTACCATGAGTGCATTACCATTACCATTACTGGCATTAGGCCGAGTGCATTACTGAGTGTTTAGTACGATAGAGGGTTTAGTAGGTTAGGTTAGATAGTGTTTAGTACAGAATTGGTGAAGGTTGTTTAGTACGATTAGTGGATCGAGCGCCGCCATCAGGACTGGAACATAACGATAACGCTCGACGGGTCATGTGCTCGACGATTGGAAGGGGCGTTTCGACGATTGGACCTGCGTTGGTTGTTGTTCCGAAGGTAGAGATCAGTCGGTCGCCTTGTTGTCCCGGGTCATTTGGAAGGGGCCTACGTTGTTGTTGTCCCTTCTCCGATTGGAATACAGCAGCCGGTGGTTGGATGCAGCAGCCAGTGGCAGCACTACTTACTATCTCGACACCGCTCTCGACACCATATAGCTCTATAGTCCAGCACTACTATCTCGACACCATATAGCTCATAGCTCATAGCTCATAGTTCTTACACCATATAGCTCTCGACACCATATTGTTATCGCGTAACCATCTAGCTCTCGTAGCTATCTAAAGCTCTTAGCTCTTAGCTCTCGCAGCTACCCCCTCGTAACCATATCTCGACACCATCACCATATAGCTCTCGGGTCTCGTCGCTTCGGTGAATCACTCGGACCAGACTCCTGCTGTTATCTCGGGTCTCGTCGCTTCGGTGAATCACTTAAGGTCTCGTCGCTTTGGTGAATCACTTGAGCCCCGTTACACTAGCTCTCAGGTCTCGTAGTATAGCTTTGATTGGGGCTTTGTTCGAACCCCACCCAGATTGGATGAGACCGCCTATTGATTGAGGCTTTGTTCGAACCCCACCTAGATTGGAGTACCTATTGATTGAGGCTTTGTTCGAACCCCACCTAGATTGGAGTACCTATTGATTGAGACCTGGCTTTGACCATGTCTCCCGCTTTAGCAGTGCATATGGCGCAAGACGGTTTCACAGATCGAGATCGGAATGGGATCGGGTGTTTCACGTCTTGCCGTAGTGCCCGGCATCTCCACAAGATCCATTTATATGTTGCTCTGACCTGAACTAGGAAATGGTACTAGTTGCTAACCAATTTATTATTATTATTTATTATTATTATCTATTATCTGAACGTTCTATATTATGGCTAACCAATAGGGTAGATCGATTCTTTTGCACTTTCCTTCCTCGCCCGATGCGGACGAGCCATCCTTCCTATTCTTTCTGTCTGTTTGTCAGCATTGGATCTTTTATTATGTACGTAATAAAAGTGATATAGCTAATTGATCATTCCATCACAACCAACGGTTGTTGTGAGCTGAATTCCAAGACCATCATGAAATAACATTATAGACATAATCAAACTATTTTATTTTCTCGACATCTCAACCTGGCTTCATCAACCAATTCCTTGTGTCGGCTCCAATCCAACTAGTAACAGGAGAGAAAGATAGATCAAATTGGGTGGGCAGAGTTGGCTTGCTTCCCAGAGAAGAAACACCTTGCAACTCGAGAACATGATGCGCTAGGTTTCGATCAGCTAATTAAAACTGTAGCTTCTCATTTTATTTGGTTACCACGTGCTTTTGACTTCATGATCAAGGCTCATCTCCTTCAGCTAATTCTCGTCTTTTTTTGGAACTTTCGCTGGCATAAAGAAAAGAAAAGAGAAATCAATTGTTGGGGTTTGAACCTTGAGACTGATAAGGAGAGGAGCTACACCGGGTAGGTAAGCAGAGTATATATGAGCCGCACAAAATGATATGTTGGAGAATGAATGAGCTGACCACTTTATGAGCCTGCTTCTAATCATGCATAAAAAAGCTTAGGCTATCTGACCTATGAATGATGCCAAGTGAACCTTTCCTTTAATCCCTCCTAAGAGAAATAATACAGTGAACTCACATCCAGCTGGCAAATAAAAGTATACCTATGTTCTAACAAATGGCTTGTGAAATCTGACCAGAACAACGCGCGCACCTGACCGATAAACATTTCTATCCCGGCCATAACTAACTGGTAATTAGGGGTACTTCTCCTTATTTGAAGGTGGGGCTCCTTATAGGGGTGATTTGACTGCTCTCTAAGGCTTTATTTCTTTCATCCTTTTCCTTCAGAAGGGAGATAGCCTCATCAGTCCCTTGTTGATCTCTCCCAATAGAAGCCAATCTATTCTGCAACTGCTCCCTCTCTGTCTCCAAAGCTTTGACCTTGGCATTCAAAAAGTGGTTTTGGGTTAGTTTTTAATTTCTTCTTTCAATTTTCACTGGAATGGGCGGCCTTTACATACTTGTTGTATACTAGACTACTTGAGCTCTTAGCCATTATGACATCATCCTCAGGAGGTATATCAGCCGTTTCAAAGGTAACTTGCAAAGCCTTCCAATCCTGTGGTCCCATTTCTGTGTAGGGCTTCCTGACCAATGGCTCCAATGTAGTTACAGTATACTGCCCTGTTTTATAATCATATCTGGGCAAGAGCCTTTACTGGGCTATAGCACTGGAGGCATCTAGGGCAGCTAGTGCCTCCTTATTATCTTATCTCCTTGCTCTCCTCACCCTCATTCTTCGGGTGAGCAATCAATTACCTTTTCTCGAGCAAGAGCTTCGCACCTTCCTTATTTGATTTGCTCCGAAAGGCAAAATTCTTCACGGAGCAGTTTCCCTTTCCTTTTCAGTCGAGCCTGCACCCTGCCTCACTCCCGAGTAGCTCTCTGCCTTGCCTCACTCTCTATCCTGAGCTTTGGGGAAACTCCGATAGGGAAAATTTGCATTTACAGAGGGGAAAGGGGGAGTGAACTCCGATAGGGAAAAGTTTGCTTTTAGAGTTCAAAAGTGGGACTCCAATGGCTGGCCTTGCTTACTGGTCTTGCTGGTTGGGTAGGATATTTTCATTGGTCAGTTATCTCGCTTGCTTGCCTCTCTCTATGCTCTCTTATTCAGCTCCTTCCCTCACCTAGTCGGGAATCTATTTATAAGAGCCCCTCCACCAAACCAAACAGGGTGTCGTGATTTGATTGAGAAAAGCAAGCCTCTTCCAGACTTCCCGATTGACCGAAAAACATCCTCAGTTTACGGCGAGAATCCCCAAATTACCCAGTTTACCCTACTTTAAGGGCTGCTTTCCTTACCGTATAATTGGCATAACAGTGATTAAATATAAGCTAGCCATAAAGATAAAGAAGGAAGGATGGCTCGCCTGACATAAGGAGGGCAAGGAACTCTAGTCGCGAAGACCACCGTGGGGAGAGGAAGCCGAGCAAAGCCCAAAGGTCTGGATTCGGTATGTGAAGCCAACCTAGTAAGAGGCAGGAACTAGGCAGCTATCGGTTTCGTCTCGCAGTCGTCAGGCATTTTACCAGATCAATCTTTAGAACTGTTCCATCCTAATAGCAGGAATCTGGGTCTTCCCCTCATAAGGTCAATACTATACTAGAGGAAGCCGATCTCAGTCCAGTCCATGACCAGAGTATCGGTATTACTAATAGGATCAGTAAGAAACTACCCGGGTTTAGTCTGTAGGTCTAGTTCCGGTGTTACTAATAAGATCACTAATCGACTACCGGGTGTAGGCCATCGGTCTGGATTCGAGATGTGAAGCCAACTCTACTAGAGGAAGGAACTGGACAGCTATCGGTTTTATCTCGCAGTCAAGGCACCTACACTCTCATTTACGCCGGCGTATCTATCCTCTTCGTATCCTCTTCGTAACGCCTAATCAATGAATGGGTATTTACGCTTGCGAAAAGAAGCGGTATTGTAACCTACTAAAGCGGTATTTACGCTTGCGAAAAGAATGGGATCATAACGCCGATAATACGCCTCATAAACGCCAACATATTGCTAAACCCATGCAACGTATAATAACACTCCAAGATGATACGCGCAATAAAAATGGACGGTCGTCCTGAGATAGTCTTGGAGGATCTTTGCAAGAGGATAGCGGTTCTCACTTGCAACAATGACAGTATACTGACGACCGACGGGGTATACGTTTTATGGGACCCAGTCGGAAGACCCCTCTATGACCCTAGGCATTCAACTGAGAGGTGATTATGTATGACTGTTCACACCTGAACATAAGTATTAAGTCTCACCGGAATGCCAGCTCCTCATAGGCCTCATCTTCCGGCGGGGGTAACGGCACCAACTGAGAGAGCTCTGGCACCGGCCTGGACATAGAGAAACGGAGAACCCATCTGTTTTTTAAGGGAGGGAGGGGAGCGGCTATAGGCTGCGGTTATACTTACTTTATAGCTATCATATATATATATTCTTTTGTATAAGATATATATATAGCCTTAGAAGCCTTATATAAGGATCCTTATAAGAGCCTCTCTCTTTTATTTTTCATAGGCAAGTGGATACCTCTTCCTCATGCCGAGACAACTCCGTAGGATACATATGACTTCACGTGCTCTTATTTCTTTCTCATGTGCGGATAACTCCGTAGGAGACTTATCGGGCTCCGCATAAGATTAATCGGTTCCGCAGGAGACTCAAGCCCAGACCTGAATGCGCATATAACCTTATAAGCGACTAACTTCATGTGGGGACCGCTCCGCAGGAGACATATGAATTCATGCGCAGACTTCTTTTTCACCCACCATTGGGCAGTCGAACTACCTACCCAACGGGCAGTCAGTCGTTCTATCACTACCCTACGGGCAGTCGTTCTACCCTATGAGCAGTCGTTCTAGAACTAACCTATGGGGAGTCGTTTTAGTCCCAGTATCCACCCAGTGAAGAGGAGTAACTGTATCCACCCACCTGAGGAACTGTTTCCACCTATTGAAGAGGCGTAACTGCACCTATTGAAGGAGCGCAACCAGTATTCCACCTTCGGCACTCCAGTATTCCACCTCTCGGGCAGTTTAGTCTCTGTTTCCACCCATTATTCCCCGTTCCACCCTCCTTCGGTTGTTCTATTAATCCCATCCCTCATTAGTCCCTCTTTCTGCCGTCGTATCCTTTCTTTCCGCCGTCGTATCTATCCTTTCTTTCCCACCCAGCATTAGCTTATTCGTAGACCTATTAGTAGACTTATCACTGAGTTCATATCCCATAGTGGAAATCGCTGTTTGAGCGTAAGCGAGTCAATGAGTGGAGACGTTGAGCTTCCTCGATCTACTATCAGAGACAACCTGCGTGATCGTAGTGATACGGAATCGAGTTGTTTTAACGATTCCGCTGTTTGAGCTAAAGCTCGGAGTAAGGCTTCTAGGCCTCCTCTTTCCAATCAATCAAAATATCCATTAGTGAGATCGTTAGTACTGGGTTGCCCCCAAGGGTGCCCCAGTACGTACCTTGTAGCCCTCCTTTAGTTGCCCGCTACGACTAGCAGCTAGGGCTTCTTGCTAACGATCGTAGACTAGGTCAGGCTCCGCCTTCCTCTCGATACTACTTTTCCTATTGATACAACGATTCTTAGGTCAGGCTACGCCTTCTAATAAAACTATCCAGGCAAGCTTTCGCTAAAGCTCGGAATAAGGCTTGCTATCCTCCTTGCTAACGCTCGAAGTGTTAGGTCAGGCTCTGCCTTCCAATACGACTTGCTTGGTAAGGCTCTGCCTTCCAATACGACTTGCTAGGGTTCTTCGCTAGCGCTCGTAGGCTAGGTAAGGTTCTTTGCTAACGCTCGTAGGCTAAAGCCAATAAACAGATCCGGTAGTCTACGAACTTTTTATTAGGCCATGAAAAGGCATTATGACTCCCTGTTTTTCAGTTATTTGCCTTACGTAATTACATATATAAATATAGGTGAAATTAAAGCACTTCAACTCTTTTCCAAGATTTGATAGAAATAGGTTAATAGAAATAGGTTCAATGAGTGATCATAAATAAGGAATTCAACTAAGTAAGGAATTCAACTAAGTAATAGAAGTATATATAAGCGGTATGTGGGTCTTACTTCCATATTCCTATTTTAGGATCTGGAAAAGGGGTTCGAATCCCTCCCTTTGTACCGAAAAGAAAGAGATGCTTTTCTAGTTAAGTAACTAAATCATTAAGTAACTGGCTTTCCTCCCTCTATTGGAAGCGAGGAAAAGTAAGTATTTGTACCTCCTTTCGGATCGAATATCTCGGATCTCCGGGTGAGGCTCTTTTATACACAAAGTAGTAAACAAGTCATGGACCCCTTATATTTTGGGTATCCCTTTTGCCTATGCGGAGCGGAGCTTCGTAGCAAGAGGTGTTCAATGTCAATCCAGGCAATTGATTGGGCTCTCCCAGATTGCCGAAGAATCTAAATCAGACGAGAATAAACGAACGGATTCAGCCGAGTCAACTCAAGTAGGGGAACTTCGAAGAGCTGTAAGCGTTCACTAAGCCGAACAACCACCGCTTGTCTGATAGTTCTAGAATCCGGTTTGTCCTCTCCCCAATAGGAGGTGAAAGCCGGCGGTGACGACGGACCGTTAAACTGAGCGCGTAAACCATTGGGAATGCCACTTCTGAGGGCGCCAATAAACACAATGGAACTGAAGGAATAGCCAACAAGTTGGGACTCTTGATGGGTCGCGCGAGACTCACATGCAGAGTCCTTTGGGGTAGTTATTTCGCATACCCTGCACACTATGGCTGAAGACGGACGCCATAAGTTGTGACTTTACCGCACTTAGTCTTCCAGGCGGTAATAGGAAGAGGGTGGAATTCAACGTTGTCCAACTGGAATATGAGTAGCAGACTGTACCTAGAGCCCCATCCCTAGGCGGGGAATTTAGTCACTTTCTCTCTAATTTATAGAGAGATCTTTATTTATATAGATGTTAACGAGGCGATATGCGTAAGAATGTTTTGGCTTTTTCGATCTCCTAATAAAGGACCCCTGAGACCTTAGGGGATGACAGAGTGAGTGCCTTGTTCGAAATAAAGGATCCGGTAAGAGGGATCCTCCAGAGTGGCCGCTTATCTTATGCAGGTTTTTCATCAACCCAGCTCCAAGGGAAGCATGGGGATTAAGGGGTTAAGATTCCACGGGGCTTGACACGAAGCAACTCTTCTTGGTTTGGAATCAACCCTGACTCGACTAGAGAAGGTGAGATACCTGGAAA
>Ga0228600_1000044_pt1 | contig 16013 bp, 13 predicted proteins | sample CRU5metagenome_FD_182730 | JGI IMG/M metagenome (GOLD analysis project Ga0228600, IMG submission 182730) | Spruce roots microbial communities from Bohemian Forest, Czech Republic - CRU5 | ecosystem: Host-associated > Plants > Roots > Unclassified | place: Czech Republic: South Bohemian Region... | reverse complement strand
AGAAGTGGAATATCTAGGGCATGGAATCTACAAGAAACTCCATGCACCCAAAAGTAAAAGAAAAACATGAAGATTCCAAGAAAGAAGAAACAGAACAACCAATCATTGTATCAAAGAATCACAAGATTACGAGCCTGATAAGAACTCACTAAAAGCAATCAAGCAGAAGAACTGAAAGTCGTGATGAAGAACAATGTACGGAAGACTTATGAATGAAAGAATTGCGAGATCCAGAACCATAGGTTCTCTCAGATGGAGGGAGGAGACTATGATGATTGATTGTTCCGATACACCAGACTTATCTCTATATCAGTCATTATATCATCCGTGACATCCATGATTCGAAATTCTACATCAGACAAATGCAAAGAATGTTCTCTAAAGAAATTGAATAAAGAGTGTATGAAGAGCAATCTCAAGACTTTGAGGTATACCAGAAAGAGACTCCTCTATGTAGATAAGAAGAAGACAACTTGGTGGAGAACCTCCAGTGCACAGCAAAAGCGAGGTGAAGATTTCCTATAACATCAATATGGCTACTCAGAATCTTAGATCTCGTGATGACAGAAGAAGTACAACAGGGATATGTTCCAGTTCTCCATCTATGATATACTCTATTGTTCAGATCTACATGAGGCCTTCATAGTATTCCAGACTAAAGTACAATCATTGCATTATCCATGATGAATTCCAAAAAGAAGAAAGTGATTCTCCAATACATATCTTCGCAGATGAGCAGATAAGCATACATTTTGGTAAAGCCTCTATTCAAGATGAAAGAACTTGCATACTCAAGCTAGAGCTCGTGAAAATAACTCTCTTAGTTGGAAGGGAAGACTCTCCAAACTAGAAGAAGGTATGCAAACATTTATTTTTGTGATTGAAATAACTCTCCAAGTTAGGAGGGAGCATTGAAAATATTATTTATCTTTGTAATTGAAAAATAGTCCACATTGGACAGATGCTTTCCTGTTCAAAAAGTGGATTGAGATTTCTGACGGACAGTGACTTCCCATTATAGTTAACATGGGAGGCAGACTGATTGTTGATGTATCATAGACAACGACTTCCCATTGTGGTTAACATGGGGAGTGGTCTAGGACAATCATTCTTCTTGGCAGTCACTCTGAGTAGTGGTCAAGTAGAATGGTACGCCTCATCGGGCAGTCATTCTTTCGAAGTTCACAGTTGTGAGCAGTTTCGAAGAATCATCCGTTTTGGAGGTTGATGCAGGAAAAACATTCCTCGAGGTTTATACATTCTCTCCAGGTTACACTTTAGTGTCAGAGGAATGGCCCAGGGTGGGGAATGGTCCAGATAGTTATTCCTCGAGGGCAGATTAATTCACTCCACGTTACACTTTGTTTAGTGTCGGAGGAATGGCCCAGGGTGGGGAGTAGTTCAGGCTCAACAATCAGGGATAGTTATTCCTCGCAGGCAGAGTCATTCTCTCCAGGTTACACTTTGTTTAGTGTCGGAAGAATGGCCTAAGGTGGGGAATAGTCCAGGACAGTCATTCCTTAGGGCAGACTCATTCCCTCCAGGTTACACTTTGTTTAGTGTCGGAGGAATGGCCCAGGGTAAGGAATGGTCCAAACATTTCTCGAGGGCAGACTCATTCTCTCCAGGTTACACTTTGTTTAGTGTCGGAGGAATGGCCCAGGGTGAGAAATGGTCCAGGCTCAGAAATAAAAAATAATCCTTCTTCCTTGGTTGAGAAGAATGGGGCAGATAGCCTATTTTTGATATTCTATATTGAGGGCAGACATTCTTTCAAATATCACAGACGTGAGTGAAAGATTGGCCCAGATGATTATTGTTGATATTCTATACTGAGGGCAGACACTCTTTCATATCTCACAGACGTGAGTGAAAGATTGGCCCATTTGATTCAGTTTTTATCATAACATTGTTTCTATGCAGATGAAGACTACTGTGGTGGCAGACATTCTTTCAGATCTCACAGACGTGAGTGAAAGATTGGCCCAGATGATACAGTTTTTATCATAACCTTGTTTCTATGCAGGATGCTCTCAGATGTTTGTTATGAAGACTATATGACAATAGATGAGGACTACTGTGGTGAATATGTTTCACCGTTCGCAACCTTACGTTGCTGATCAAGTACTTGTGTGTTACTTGATGTGGTAGTTAACCACTAGATTGTAGTTGTGTACTACTATGAATAGACACAAGTGTTTTTTGTCCTTGTTCTAATTGCCTTGAAGACTATCAATAGTTTATTGGAGACAATGATCATTCAGATGAATGACGAACAGAGATTTTCCAGACGGAAAACAATTCAAATCTTTTACTCCTCTTGTATCACTCTATGGTGAGAGTGACTTATCCAACATCATATATAACTACTCAGAAGAAGTATGGTTTCGATAGATGATGCAGCTGATGGTGATGGTGATGCTCATGATCTAGTCATGAAATAGTCTAGATGACTATATTGATGCTACCGAGTAAATGGTATGTTTTGTGATCAAGTCCATTACCTGTAAATACCTCTCTAGCTAGGAGGGAGTGTTAATATTATGGTAGTTGTGGGAGTTATTTAACCCCATGTGTGAACCTGACGAAAATAGAAGACTCCGGGAAGAAAGAGAAACCCTAATGAGTTGGCTAATAACCCTAGAAGCCTTGTCGGCTCAAGAAGATAATTTATATTAGGCTATTATCCTCCAAGAGAGGAAGTCGGCCAGAAATAATAATAATATACTGAACAGACACATACCCAGAAGGATAAGTCGGCCCCAGCAAAACTGGCAGGATTACTATAAATACAGGGCACCAATTCTCATTTGCAACATCTCAGAATTGCAGTTTCCCACTTGGTGCGCACTACAGTTGCAGTTTGGTACGCAGGTTTGGAGGAAGAGCTGGTGCAGCTGTAGCAGCAACAAGTTCTCAGTTTTGTCTTGAATATCTCTTCTCTAGGGTTTGGGACTATCTGATCAGCTTTTGTGATGCGCCATCCTTGGGGATTTATGCGCTACACTTTGTTTGGCTATCTAGCCTAGGGTTTGCTTCCGGAGGAATTCTCAGTCAAGGTTAAGGTGCTCGGAGGGAGGCTTCGGCCTGTGGTTGGGTGACGAGGGTATCGTCAATGGTAAAATGAGCACACCATCTTCTATATTCTAACATTATGATCATTGGCAATCATGCAAGATGGTTATGATCATTGGCAATAAGATCACACAAGGTTATAATCGTTGATGATCATGATGGAGATATCGGAAGGGAAATCCAGAAGGTGGTAGGTACCCATCGAGAAATATTCTCATCGTGGACATCATGGTCATAAGAAGTCAAGTTGTCATCATAAACACACACAATTTTGAATTAGAAACTAATATAGATTATAATTTTTCCAGACAACCTGTTAGTAGGGAGTCCACCAAATACTTGAGTCTACAACATGCTTCAGATGATTATAGATTAGAATTTTGAGAGACTACGCATACTTTAGACTCAAGTCATTACAGTTTAAATTCCTATACTTTAGACTCAATTCTGTACAACCAAAATTCCTATACTTTAGAATCAAGTCTTTATAGCTGGAATGCAAATAGAAAAATTCACAGAAAGGCCCAGGAATAAAATCCCTCTCCCACTCCTCCCAATTCCGTTCAACATTGTAGAGGTCAAACCTCTAATCATGTTGTTCTTATTTCTCTCTCAACTGACGTCTCTACATGATTAAGAATACAACCAGTAATTTGTTTTAATTTAACCCTTCTACGATGTGATAAATAACTAGCCGCACCGGCTCGTCGTTATTCACATAGCGCACCGGAGTATTTCTTTTGAAAACCTTACCACGGTGCGACATTGTTTGGGAGAAACCGTCGGCACCGGTGCAATTGTTTAAGTAGTGCACCGTCGTATATAAACCTTTTTAAAATAACACTTCCACGGTGCACAATTTTTAAGAGCAACTGTGCACCCCGGTGCATCATTATTTCTATAGCGCACCGGAGTATATTTTAATACATAATTTAGTATTTGGTCAAGAGTGCATTTTGGATTGTCTAGGAGATATTCAAATGCAGATATAAGACTATTTCAAACATCATTTGTAAAGAAGAGGGAATAATTATGCCTCTATTTTGTAAAGTAAGTTTCAACTGAGTTAAATTGGTGTAAATGGCCTTGTGGGTATCACAAAACATGCTAGAATCATGGAGGAAATGTGATTATTGTTTTATGCGAAGGTACTGGACATGTATGCTATTATATTTTCCATATACTCAATGTATAATAGAAAAACATGATTTATATGCTGGAATGGTTAAATTTGTACATGGATAATGATTATTTTGTTGTGAACAATGTTATTTCCACCACTTATTTATGCTGGCTTATAAATTGTGTAATTGGGTACATTACAATTGTCATGCCATACACCGTAGAAAATGACATAAATATAGGTTGATTAAAGATGGGAAATTATTCATAGTTAAAGCACTTTTAAAGGTAAACATGCAATACTACCAATTGTTTCCAATCAAGCCAAGAGATAGGCAATCCAATTAAACAATTTGTGATGAGAATGATTAATTGATAAGATAATCAAACTCCAAAAGAAAAGCCTTCCAACACAGGCCCTCCCAAGAGTGTTGAAGGGAAATTCTCTAGAAGATTCATGTTAATATAAGTGATTCATAAAGTATTGGATACAAGTTAATTAGCTCTTATCAGACAAGGTAGTTAGCTCATGTTGATAAGATCATTTACTTCATAAATGAAATAAAAAGAAATGGTCCCATTGTATCAATTACCCCCATTATAATAAAGTCATATATTATCCATATTATGTATATTGCAAGATTATTCAAAAACAATATTTTCTCCATCTTATGTATATTGTAGGATCTCAAAAAATCATATACTCTTCGTTGGTGTATATTCTAAGTTTATTCTTTAAAATGAATCAGAGCCAAAACATTTTAAGTAATAGTTAGAGTGTTCAAATTTAAAGTCACATTCGAAGGAGGAGATTTTTTAAAGTGGTTTAATTAATAACTATAAAGGAAAATATAGTTTTTATAATACAGTTTTTAAGGTTCAAATCTTTATCATATTATTTATTGACAAAGTGCTCTTGTCCATATATTTATTAGTCCTTGTTATCAAAGGAGATTGTATTTTTCAATTTGAAGTCAAAGTAGATAATTAATTGGATTCCTTTGACAAAATTATATGTAATATTTTTGAGAATGTATATTTTCATAGTCAATCCTAAAGGTAATCCTAAATGTAATGAAATTTTTTGAAATCCATTGAAAACAAATTATTTTTTCAAATTATATATATAAATAATTGATGATGATTGTAAATGATGTATAAATGTTTGGTTTTTTCGTACCAATTGCTATTGAGAAATAAAATAAAACTAAAATGTGAGAAGTTGTGATGTTAACTTACATTCACGTTCAATGTAATGGATGTGGTGTTTAATGAAATGACATAGGCCTTTGTAGAGGAGTTAATGATTATATCCATTTCAATTAGTAGAAGTGTAGATATGGTTGACATATGAAGTAAGTTAATAAGTGGAGAAACTCGTCTCTTTTATGATAAAATCCCCCCCCTGCCGCCCACTAAATAGGTAATTACATGCATAATTGTGTATATGAGTGACACATGGGAGGGTGAATATTAAGCAGATAGTAATTTAAATAAATATACTTTAGATGGGTAACAAAAACTATAAAAAGAGGGCTTGGGATATGGGAAAAACACATTTATGGATAAAAATCTTGTTGGGTGTTGCATTCCTCGGATCGCGGTCGAATTGACACAGGGTCTAACCACCCCCAACTCATGCCATGAATTCTTACAACTCGGTCTGAGAATCACTTATTCTTTTCCCTGTCGAAGCTTGGGAGGGAAGGAAAACGATGCTGCCAATATGAGCTGGGCGTGCAGCCTCCGAACTCCCTCCAGTCGCCTGGAGTGTACGCGCAGCCTCGTGCTGGTCGTTGATGATCGTCGGCTCGAATCTCTGAAAATTGGCGCCGGTGTCAATGACGAACAGCTCGAGAAAATGGCGTGGGATCTTGCTGGCATGAACACACCTTCATTATCTCTCAATTAAATTGATTTATTCCAGCATGAGAATAGTGCTTCCTTCTTTAGTGTCTTAAACCCTTGGAATATCCTCGTTAAAAAGAAACACCCTTTTCCTTTTCGAAAAACGATTTCTCCTACAACACCTTTTTCCCTCGGGAATATCCCTTCGATGTATCCGTCTTCCATAAGGCTAAGGGTGAACCTTCATAACATTTTCCATAATTTATATGAGATTCTATAATCTCCATATAAGGTTTTGAAGCAAACATTATAGTATAAATATCCCCCCTTATGAAGTTCTCCCATGCCTAGGCATACTCCTGCCTTTCATTATTAGGAAGTTGGAATTTTACTTTTGTTCATTTAATTTGGTAGTATTATGTTTCACTTCCTGAAGGTCCTTTTTAGATAGATGTGTAAGGATTGCTTGGGAGATTTCTTAGGGTGGGACTCCCTTTTTACCCTTGGATGTGTAGGCGACCTAATAACTCTTGATACCTAGCTAGACCCTTGATCGAACAAATCTTCCAAAGGGCCGGTTCTGCACCACCCTTTTATTTTTCCTTGAGGCCATGATGCGGTCATCCTACAAGAGTGATTTAAGTATTAGCTCCTCCCCTTGTGTACTGGGAGTAAGAGGATCTTCTTGACTTGTCCTTACGCACATTAAGGATTAGAGGTTGTAGTCTTGTATGGAATAATCTTTAATGGTATCCTCCACAAGGATCTTTTTAAAGTTCTTTTAGTTGTCTCTTAATAGAGAGAAGACTTAATTGACTCTTAATAGAGAGAAGACTTAATTGGCTCTTAATAGAGAGAAGACTTAATGAAAAATAACCTTTCATATTTTACTATAACTAGATACCTATGCATCCTCGTCTTCTAAGAATTATTTGCGAGTATAAAATCCTTAGCCGTAACTTGTAGATGGCTTGAAATTGTATTGAACTCTTACTACCACTTAATTAATGTAAGAAATTCTATTAGTAGGTATATTTATGTGCGCTCTTGATTCCTTTACCTTTATGAAATATCCCTTCACTACCTTACAAACTTTGTTGCTCACAAAATGATAAATTTGAGTAGAATATCATTTTGCGCCATTAAAAATTGTTGTTGGATGATTGAATGTTGTGTGCAAGATTACTCGCGCACTTGGATTAATGTTAAGGCATAGATGTTAAGTTGATATATTCTCTCGTGCCATGACATTAATGCGATCTATGACTGGTTTGTAATTTGATTACTTGTGCCTTGGAGATAGAATTGATGATTACCCTTGCGCCTTGAAACTAAAGTTGTTGATAACGCCTGCGTGATAATTATGTGGATGCATGCTTGTTTTATAATTGTCACTCTTGTGCCTTGGAAGAATGTTAATTATTGATGATTGAGTGTTGTAGAATTTAGATTTCTCGTGCGCCATGAATATTGTCAATGTAATGAATGATGGAGTATTTAGATTCTTTTGCGCCTTAAAAATGAAACAAAGTTGATCACATTGCACCTTAACTTATGTCATTGCATGATTGATTTAGTAATTAAATTCTCTTGCACCTTGGAATTTATTTCATGTGTGATTGGGTATAGAACACTATTGCGCCATTGGTTATCGTTGATGTTGTTTATTTAGCTTGTTGTCTTTGGATTTGATTGGGTTAGTGGGATGTAGACACCTCCTTGTTCCTCAGAACAGTCGCCAGCCCTCAGACCTTAAATGGTCAAAATCAATTGGATCTTGGGCTTGAGCGTTGCTTATGTGTCTTGGAGGTCCTAACCTTACAGGGTAGGTTGGGCGGGAAGTCATTTTAATATTCATTATCTGGTTGAACAGTGTTTGTAAATTGTTTCAAGTTGATTGTGATGTGCTAAGCGACGACGCAATTTATGTTTGTGTGTCGCTATCGTTTTTGTTGTTGCGTTGAATGCATCGTTATTGATTTCAATGATGAGTGGCTAGAAATTATTTTGCCTATGATGAGATTGATTTTTCATTGCCATGACTCATGTGTTGACTGATCCGGATTTTATGAGCAGAACGAAACGAATACAAATTATTAAAATATGCTTAACACCGAATAGCAGAGATACAGTAAAACTGGTTTTCTATTCAGTAAGGAAATAAGCTGAAACTGTAAAATGCAGCGGAAAACAATCCTGCTGGAATGGTGGCAGCTTATCTCTGAGAAGAGATGTGATGGTTGCGCTCATTCACAAGAAGATGATTACAATGAGGCTCTGAAGGCATTTTTGCAGTAAACACGAATGTCAAAAACCCTAGACATCCAAAAGCCTAACCCTAGGAGACGAAGCGCCAAAAGTCGTGTGGGCCCCGTTTGGGTAAGTTAGTACATCAACTTCCCGGGGTCGTAACTTTTGCATACGATCTTCGTTTTAGGCGCACGATAGGCTGTCGGAAAGGTCTATCCGAGGACTACACATTTTTATACTTCTCGTCAAAGGTCGGTTTCGACTGTGGCAAGCCCTAAAAACGTTGTTTAGGGCCTCAAAACGGCCCCGCATGCCAGGGACCCGAAAACGAGGAAAAAAACTGCCAAAATGAACCAGTTGGAATAGCTGGGAGGCCACCAACATCCATCTGGATCATTGACACTATTCTCCTAGTACAGTTTTTTTTTACCTATTGTGCTTCGCTTTTCCTAGTCGTAACGGATGTGACCGTTACATACTTGAAACAAGTTTGGAAAGAAGCAAGAGGGACTTGAATTCACAATGCTTGGGAAGGGGACACCATTGAAGAAGCTCTCAAAATATGTTGTCAAAATAAGGACACAATGAGTTACAAAGATCTCCCCCTCACTTATTCTTGGGGAATTTGGCTGGCCATAAACACTGATCTTTTCGAGGGTATGGCCACTATGCCTCTCAAATGCGCCACCAAACGCCTCAACATCGTAATTGATTATACACAATTTTCATCTCCTCCTCATAATTGAATTCCAGTAGGTCACACAAACAAAGAAATTCCCTAGGCTTTCTTTGGTGGATCCTCTCAAGGTAGCCCATATAGAGGTGGGGACGGGGGAATTATATCCCTCTCCGCAAGCCATACAATCTCATTCAAATCTGTATTTGGACATACCGCAAACAATTTTAGTGAATGTTTGTCTCTTAATGTGATCCTCATATTATCCCTCCAATGCGCAGTTTAACAAATTCATTTTCTCGAAGTCTCACTATTAATCATTCAATGGATGAAAGGAGATTTCATCTTGATACATTTTATGTTGCAACCTTTATTCGAGGATATTAAGAATACGAAAACAACTTTTACTCATCTCTCCTTTGCTCATGTCTATAGGGGAAAAATTACAAAAGAAGTAAGGCTTTCTAAAGAAGGATTGGAGCTACAAGAGGAACTTTGGGAAATCCTCAATTCCTCTCAAGAACAATCTTCTTCTTCTTATCTTCATGAACCCTATTTTTAACTTTTTCACTGTATGTGAGATTATGGATCCACAATTTGAACACTTGCAGTTTTCTTAATTCTTTTTTGGAACGGTGTGTATATTTCTCAAGTTGAATTTTTTTGGAAAGGGATTATTTTAGGATACTCATAGACCCAAGAAATTGTTTATTGACTTACAAAAGACCCTTATTTGTTTTCTATGAAGATGGTTCATTGTCTATATATGGCCCTTTGAGACATTTTGGAATATCATTGTGTCACCTAGTGTAATTTTGTTTTCCTTAATAAAATTACTTGACTTTTTTGTTTCAGGAAGAAGAAAAAAAAAAGAAGATATTTAAGTATTACAATATTTTCAATAAAATAAAAGGGAATTATTCTATTACCTATGATATAATAAAATTTTATATTCACCGACTTGAGATTATGGAAGAGCTGAGAAAATAAGAAAAAAATCCAAGTATTTTGAAAGAAAGTGTCGCTTAATGATACCTTTATGTAATGGAAAATGATAAGTCTTCATAATGATAGGCATATGTGAGGTTAAAAAATGATAAATGAGAAGTTGCCATAAATGTAACAACAATATCTTTAGTTATAACTGTATTTATATTTCATGTTTTTATTTTATTATTAAGAAAGAAATAAAGTTAGTTTGTATTTTTATTTTTTTTGAAATTAAAAAATATATATATTATTAAATTAAATATATTTAATATTGATGTATTTTGAATTTTTTTTTATAATGAGCATATTTTTAATACAAAATTATTATTTTTTTATTAAATATTAAATTCTGAAAAGTTTTAATAAGTTATAATTTTTTTTTAAATTAATTTTTAATATAAATATAAATTTTGACAATTTTATTACATCATGATTTTTTGTTACATAAAAAGCCAAAAAAAACATTTGATGGTGTCTCTTAGTACAACTCCAGATTGACTAAATGAAAATAAAGAATTTGTAAAATCTGAATTGCAATATTGCTTTGCTTTTAATGAAAATAAAAAAATTGTAAAATATGGACTGTTGCTTTTGTTGAAAAAATAATATTTGCTCACATTGACTGGCTTAATGAAAATACAATGACTGGCTTAATGAAAATAAAGAATTTGTAAAATCTGAATTGCAATATTAGAAAAAATAATAATTGTAAACTCTGGGCTGTTGTTTTTGTTAAAAAAATAATATTTGAAATTTATGAGACAGCTTGTAAGCAAGGAGTCTGAGGGATGACTTGGCCATTGTTAAAACCATGCACACTCTCACAGAAAGAAGTGGCTGCATCTCCGTTGCTCATGTAAAGGTTTATGTTCTCCATCACGATGGTTTGGCATGGAACGGTGTCACTACAAGCAAGTCTTATTGCTTCTCGTGTTGCCGAAGTGCCGCTGATGTCTCTGTATGTGACGTTGTTAACTTGCACAGCTGAGGTCTATATTCACGACAACAACGAGGAAATTCAGAGCTGGTTTGTACAGAGGATCCAACAAATTTAGGAAATACTAATGCAAATTCAGTGCTGATTTGAACAGACGATCCAACAAATTTAGGAAATACTAATGCATAACCTGCTTCTTAAATACTAATGTGTATAACCTGATTTTGGCATGGCGTTGAAGAGTCACAGTAATATTGGTCTATAATGATGGGATTTGAGACATCATTCATTTTCACATTTCGAAAAATAAATCCTTGAGCTGATCCGGAACCTCCCTGTAACGACACAATTAGAGGTTTCAGAGCTATTCCATTGGATGTCCTAGCACTGTGCATGAATGATGAACTCACGAATGACTCAAATAAAAGGAATCAGAAGTTAGGTTCGAGATTCTCTGTGATGAAGTTAGATATGAGATTTCTATTACCTGCCAAGTTTTTACACGTAATCCATTAGTTGATCCATTCAGAAAAACTCCGTCGACAACCACGTTGGAAACGTTGTCGGCTGCATTATTCTTGCCAAGGCTTCCAATGCTGTTCATAAGAAAATAGCATTCTAATTGCAGGATGCACTAAAAATAAAATCCAAATCTATCCATAGATTATCTATGTGAAGACTATATTCTTATCTATGATATAATTTGTCTATTAAACTAGATGTTCATTACCTTATTCCGTGCCCTGGCCCACAAACGAGGTTGTTGATTTGAATATCTGAGCTTCCTGTAACTATAGAAACACAATCGTCCCCTGTAGAGTTTAATGCGATTTTGGATTAGTACAATGTCTTGCATAATCGGTTTTACAGATAACAATTAACTATAAATTATAGAGAAAAGAGATAGGAATATTCATCTTCACAGCTATAGCAACCTGTTCGGATTGTACTATTCTGAATCACTACATGTTGGGAGTTGGCGACATGAATTCCGTCGGTATTCGGACTGTCTTCTGGCGCTACGATTTGCAAGGCTTCCACTTGAACATTCGTTGAACAAGATATTTCAATATGAATCTGTTGGCTGTTCCGGAACGTCAAATTCCTCAAAATTACATTTGCGCTGGAATAAACGGTCATTGCCTGTATTCAAATACCCACCACCATTACCATACCACGATAAGCAAAAGGCTAGGCAATTGTAATAACACTGTTAGTACTAAGTTCAATTCAACCGATTATAGAAGCAAAGTTTTTACGAGCTTACGGTTGGGGCTGGTTGGCAAATCTGCGAAGCCAAAAAAACAAATCGACGTCAACATTAAAAAGAAAATTTGGAAAGCATAGCCATAGAAATTTTAAATGGTCTAAGTTGATTGATTTCACAATTAAAAATGGATAATTATTTTAAAATTTGGATGAAAAAATCAAATATCATCCCACCACAACAACATCATTAAAACAACAACCCGTTCATCGAACCACTAAACTAATATAAATAAATCTATATGCTGTGTGTCATACTTTGCTCCTGTCGATCTTGCAAGAATTTGCCCACCATTTCTGACCTGATCCTTCGATAGTCCCTCCGCCCTGGATAGTTAATCCTTGCAGATACGAGAATTGAAGCCATACCCTGGAATCTTGGGGATTCCAAGTGGCGGGATCATCTGGGGCAGCCACTGTGCCTGCTATCTGTTAGATGGTCACTGACATGAGATCAGAACACATGATGCTCCTCTATTCTCATCATGAAAATGTAGATTGCAGGATGATAAGATCTCGATTATTACCACGACAGTCAAATCACTGGCCTTGCAAGGACCCTTGAAGTGGATAGCTTTAACAAGGTACTTCTTTCTTTGTGGAACGTGAAAAATAGAATCGGAGCTGCTCGTGCATGCTGCATTCCAGGCTGCCAAAAACGCCTGATAAACACAATTATGGCTAACATTTCAGGAAGTTTGATAGCAAATTAACGAGCACTCAATATGGAAGGTTTCATAAGAAAAATGGAGATACTTTACTACACAAGCACTCAATATCCATGTCAGCATTCATAACAATTTAACATAAAAGTTACAGATTACCATCTATAACAATTTAACATAGCGCTAAATATGAAATGATTACTTAACATTAGTATGATCATTTTTAAAAGATAATACCAACTATACGTTTTCATCTCAATAAACATGGAGGAACTCAGATTTTCTTTTTTCTCTTTCTAAGCAGATGGATCTATACTGATGCTAAGACCGAGAGATTAATATCTTACTTCAGTGTCATCAACAACCCCGTCTCCTTTGGCTCCATAGCTATCCACGCTAAAGAACACGCAAGCCGCTGTATCTAGAAGGATGCTAACTGTGCATATTAGCGCAAAGAGGCTGATATTCACGGAGATTATGCACACCATGTTTATGCAGCGAATAAGTTTCGATTCACTGTCGGCCTTATGGATAATCCCATAAACAATGTTCGATGCATGCAGGCCAATCTCCACTCTGACCAATTTATTTATCCTTCGTTTTCTTTTAAAGATAGGACCCAGTGAATTTATCATTCCACATTTTAACTTCAAATTTGAAAAAACATACACAAGTCGAACTATAATTCAATAAATTCCAACAGTGTTTGTTTGATTTTATTGAATTTATAGCTGGATTTGTATGTTTGCTGGTATGAATTATAAATTCCAACAGTGTTTGTTTGATTTTATTGAATTTATAGCTGGATTTGTATGTTTGCTGGGATTTATAGTTGGACTTGTATGTTTGTTTGAATTGATAGTCTCGTGTTTCTTTAAAGTTGTAGTTCCGTTGTTTTTGGTCGGTTTAAATTTATACTTGGATTTGTTTGTTTGTTCGAATTGACGGTTGGGTATCCCAACTCGTCGAGTTTGGTGCACCTTTTCATTGAATGTTGAGAGTTTAAATATCAGTACGCTGTACATTGTTGGGATTTGCAAGTTTCTTTGAATTTATCACTCCTTTTTCCAAATAAAAGAGAACGGAAACTCTTTTTGTTTGAAAAGCAGAGTGATATCTCGTTATTCCGTTGGAAGGGCCGGGCAAAGGAACAGGCCAAAAGGACAGGGCATAGTGATATAAATATCCCTATCATCGCTATTTCTCAACAGCGTCAGTATCACACTCTCTCACCAACATCCACGAGTTTCATACTTTCTCCGCATATACCCTATTTGAAGACTCCACGAGTTTCATACTCTCTTTGAACACTCTTTGTTTTCAATCGCATATACCCTATTTGAAGACTCCACGAGTTTCATACTCTCTTTGAACACTCTTTGTTTTCAATGAGTTTATTGCGTCTCGTGGAGCTGTGCTGGAGGGTAACGATCGACTTATTAGGGTTGTCATTATAACGATCGACGTGTTAGGGTTGCCATGTATATGTATCTGTAATGTGATAGGTCATATTGAAATGGTATGCATGTGCATACTTAGATGCTTCACACCTAAATTTGTGATTTGAGTAACATGTTTTCATTGATGTTTAACGTAATATGTAGGTGTTGGAGAATAAGGAATATGTAACATTTGGGGTATCCGTCGTTGTTGTTCTATTAGGTAATGACCATGTATTTGTTGTATGGATTGCAAAGTAAATTGTTTTTGCGACAATGGACATGGGGATTATCTAGTGATGCTTAGTGCTTATTGTGCCCTTGATTTCTATGCGATAAGGAAATTTGATTTTGTTGTATATGGATTTCATACTAAGCATTTTGTTTTTTATTTTTTTTGGTCGGTGACTAACCTGTGGCTAAGAAACCGCGACACAGGGGCATCTAAGTCGTCAAAATCACCTGGGGATCGCACCTGGCCTGAGCCACACCAACCTTTAACACGGCTGGCTGTTTTGTCTCCGCAGGTTTCGAACCGGTGACTTTAACATCGCGGAGTGCCTTAACAACACACTCTGTCACCGACTATCCTACACCTCGGGGACTTCATACTAAGCATTGATCATACACATACATTTCATTTTTTTGTATATGGATTTCACTCCACACATTGACCATACACATACCCTCCCATGGTATCATCGTGTGTATATTTTCGTACGCAAACCACCCATGGATGTTCTCAGGGTCCTTCCATCCATCCTAGAGATGGCTCACCTGTGTTGGAGTCTCCTCGTTTGTGTCGCCTTGGCATAATTAATTTTGGTTTGTATGCTTGATGTCTAGTGCTCTAACAAGGCCCCTCTTCATCTTTCCCCTTTGCCTTTGGCTCTTGGTTGTGTGATTGGCATTACAATACCTTTTGTGTTCCTCGTTTGGAACATTTTTCAGGTGATTGGATTTATGTTGGGCTTCATGCCTCTGGTTTGGTTCCTAGTTGATTAGAAGTTACTCACTTTGGATCACCTGTGTTGTCGAATCCTTTTGTGCATCCTTTTGGGCCCAAGTTTTCATCCTTTACTATGCTAGTTTTGCATTTTCTAGAAATTACAAATGATAAAATATTTGACCCAACAATTCCTTAATCAAAACCCACAATTCTATTCCACTCATTGACCACACACATGGGGATTTTTTGTATATGGATTTCATGCCACTCATTGACCACACACATACCCTCTCATGGTATCATTGTGTGTATATTTCCATACAAAACCCACCCATGGATGCCCTCGAGGTCCTTCCATCCATTCTAGAGATGGCTCACTTGTGTTGGAATCTCCTCCTTAGTGTCACCTTGGTATAATTAATTTTGGTTTGTATGCGGATGGGTGCAAGCTAATGATGGTCTCTAACAACAATGTGTTAAATTGGAGGGATTATTCAAGGTACTTTTACAATGAATTTGAATATGGTGTAAGAATATGAAATGTAGGAAATTGAGTTAGTTTTTCTAATATACAACTTTTATTCACAGAGATTGTGAATAACTAGGTCAAATCTGACATTTTCTAACAGTGGTATCTTAACTTTTCAACAAAACATAAGGTATATGTTCTCGTTCGTGCATGTGTTGAGTGTATTAATGATGGAATTTTGTACCCAAAACCTGCATATTTGTAGAGAACCCATTTTTCTTGTGTGCAATTTTTTTGATATTAATTTTACTTTTTTTTTTTTAATTA
>Ga0228600_1000043_pt1 | contig 16269 bp, 6 predicted proteins | sample CRU5metagenome_FD_182730 | JGI IMG/M metagenome (GOLD analysis project Ga0228600, IMG submission 182730) | Spruce roots microbial communities from Bohemian Forest, Czech Republic - CRU5 | ecosystem: Host-associated > Plants > Roots > Unclassified | place: Czech Republic: South Bohemian Region... | reverse complement strand
CCGTCCCAATATATATTCACAGTGGTTACAAGGACATATATATAAATAAACAAATGAAACCAAGCATTGGCTACAATATGCATGGTCCACTTTCGCTACGGGATAGGTCACCTCCCTCGGACATAGTATGGTCAACAATCGCTAATGGAATGTGGATCCAACCTGCCAGTAGCGGGCGTGCTGCATCATATCTTATGTAATAGAATCTAGCGTATGAGCAGCATTGGAAAGCAAAATAGAATATATAACGACGTGGCCAGGAACATATTCATGCTTCGTAAAATCTGACAATTACTTTATCTATGTATATATCGCATTATAATTCCCAAAAGGATCTATTTCATGGCCTTAACCGCAGAGAGGATAACTCCTCTACATACCACTCCCTCACAGAATTAAATAAAAAGCAAAGGACATTGTTAGTTGCTCGGACTTCCCAGCTATTTACATTGATTAAGCCCAAACAATGACATTATTTACCTTGGTCTTCTTGCCGGTCAGCCGGATAATCCTTTACCGCAAGCATGAGCCCGTGAGAGCCCCTTCGGGCCTTGAGATACTTTATTTACCACGGAATTCATTGGACCGGTCAGCCATTCTGTCTACCAAGTGCCGGGAAGCAAACCGTCTTTCTACCGCTACAATCCATTAGATCCCCTACGGTAACATTCCCTACTTATTGGTTCTATAGTACAGTTACTTATTTTATTATGAACTCGTTATACACTGGTTCCTACTGGCTAGCTACGGGGATTCCCCTAGTTACAGGGTCTTCTGACATACAGTTGGTCGCTAGCCACAGGGAGTTTGTACTTGGTCGCAAGGGGAGTTTGTACTTGGTCCCTTCATTTGTCATTATAGACATTCCATAGGTACGTGCCGGAGTTACAGGGAACCGTGGGTCAGCTGGATAGGTCGGGGGATTCCCCTAGTTCCAGAGAGCCAAGGAAAGGTTCTAGATATACAGCCCATCGCTACCGGGTTCGACATTTCTCCTCTCTTAGACAGGTTCTTTATACCGCTCGTCTCCCAACTCCCGGGAAGCAGTAGTTGCTCGCTTCATTCGTCATTATTTCCTTCTTTTATTAGTCAATATACCCGCTCAACAAAGGTTCTTTCTACCGAAGGAAGGCAACAGAAAACATAGAACCTAGCCCCATTATATTATACAGTTGGTATCCTACATTTGCATTCCCTAACAGACAACAGCCCCAGTAAGGCTTTCTTCGCTTCAATTGACTTGAAAAGCCATTCACACTTTAACCCCAGGAACGTATCCCAACACCTTTACTGCACCCAACAGACCTTGTGGTATCTCTTCGAGGCAGCCTCTAGGCCAGTAGGTTGTAGCTTAAGTGCTAAGCCGGGTTGCATTCAATCTGTAGGCAGGTGGTCTCTCTAGCTGGAGGCAGGTGGCATGTCGCGAGCCTAAATGATTTCATTGTCTATTTTTTCTAAATAGAACCGCGAGCAAGTGAAAAGACTAATGTAAGTAAAGATAACGGATAAAAAATGAAGTAAAGGTATGTAAGGCCGGGAGTAAGCCAAGGACTAAGTGAAGGCCTATACCATGGCTTGTAATGGTTTCGAGACCTATTCCTGGGCTTTATGCGGCTAACGGCTTGGGTGGAGGAGAACACCTCTGCGGGTGGAAGCTCTCTATAAAAACAAAATGACTATTAGGGGAGTGAAGCCTGTGAATGGGTTTCACTTAGCTAGTGAAGCGGGCTGGGAGCAGTTGTACTTACTATAGAGAGAAAGTAGCTCGTTAGGAGTGTGACTCTGAGAGGTTGGGCCTGCCCCAAAGAGTCAAGTGCTTATGCCTACTAATGGGAAGGGGTTGTAGCCAGAGTGCTGTAAGCCTACCAAAGATTAGATCTTTTTGGCTCAAATTAGGGATTAAATTTGATAAGGAGGGGAACATATCCTTCTAGGAGCCCTTTCCTGCCACGTCAAAAGTAACTCGAGACAGCACTCTAGTCATAGTTAGGCAAGCGTTAATCCCAGACAGGTTATAACTGCTGGTGCATTCCCTACAAGGTTGGGTGTAGCTCTCGGTCACTAAGTTATTTCTAAATACTGTTGAAGGTAAAAGTGGGTCTCCCTGTGGTCAATGTGTTTTGCTGTGACCTATAGAGTAACTGGAGCGAGCGGCACTGGATACTGTGACGCTTTCACAACTAAGGAGTAAGTCTCCTAATTCTATTTGAGCTTTTACTTACTAGAAAGTATAGATTATAGAAAATCCTTTGTTGTCACTAATCTGGGTAACTCGAGACAGCGGCTTTGAATGCGCTTCCTTGTCATGAAGGTACTAATGAAGGTACTGTAGCCGAGCATAAGTAGGAAAGCCTTGTCCCAAAAGTATGGGAAAGGCGGGAAGCTAATCTGATGTCTCAGCCGGTGTGAATCTCTCGTTCCTTGGAACAACCCACTGATTACTGTAGTTGTTATGGATGTCCCACTGATGAGCGGCGTAGGCGGAGTGGGTTTGCTTACGTTTAAGAGTCTGTAGTTTTTCACTTAGTCAATTGATAAAAGATAGGTAAGATCTACTAAGAATATTTCCTGATATAGGGGTTTGGTTTCAATGCTAGGAGTACCGAGTCCTCCGTTTGTGATCTAAGAGATATTTTCCATGTGTGACCTATGCATTACCTAGAGAGATAGAATATAGAGACCTAAAGTCTAGGAGAGCAACCCTACTCTTAACTAGGCTGCTAATTCCTTTCCACAGTCTGGTTACTATATACACTAAGAATAAATCAACATACTCTATATAGCCTGTAATACCTTTCCATGGAGTGGTTCCTATATATGGAAAAGAGAGCCATAGGGGGTGCTTCCGATCTGGTTTATTCCTTGCATAAGTGTGGTTTATCCGGATGTGGCTAAATGTTGTTGCTAACCTACCGGATGTGGCTAATGTGGCTAACCTACATGTAACTTTACTTTACCTTGTGTTTTGTAGCATGCCCATTGAGATATTTCTTCGTCTAGTGTTGCGAAACAGGACCATTGAGATAAGATAGATTCTTTATAGTGCTAGCTATTCTATGAGAGAGCGTCAGCTATTGAGCAAGTAGGATGTAGGCCAGGTTGGTTGGTCTTGCAAGTAAAGAGAGAAGATTAGGATGTTGAGCAAGCAAGTGGAGGAGCTTGTATTACTAAGGTTGGGGTTTTCACATCTGTCCATTCCAAACAGAAAGAAGGGGAAGGCGCCTCCATACCTTATACTCTAGACTCTAGCTAAGATACTGATTAGATCCTTGTGGCTAAGCTAGTACCATGATTCTTTATATTCTAGTGCCCATTATTCTTAATTACGAGTGGTAACTATTCTTCATCAGGAGTGGCTACTAGTCATTTAGGAATGGGGACAACGAGTGATATGCTTGTATTCCTCCCTGGGGTCGGGGTTCTTTCATCTCTGTCTGTCCAACAAAAGATAGGAACAATAGGACCAGCATTTTAAACCATGATTTTGATACATTTGACACCATTATTATTATATTAATTTATACGTCTTTCAAATAAAGGGTGTTTCGTATTAATAAAAATTATATTATCAAGTTGATACCAGCTGCTGAGCAAGCAATATAGAGAAAAGGTAGTTTATGCTTATTATATGATGCAGGGTAGTTAATAACTCATAGAAGCTTGGTATTTAAATAAAGGAAACTTTCTAAAATAAAGAAAAGCCCAATTACTATTTATTTCTCGGCTCCTATTTATTCACTAACAACAATTTCTTTTTAAGAGAAGTAGTAGAAGGTAGAAATAATAAGAATTATAGAGATTGTATTAAGTATAGGAATAAGAAGGAGAGAGTAGGAATAAGAAGTAAAGATAGATTTTAGATAGATAGTCTAGGAATAAGAAGTATTTAGTAAGAATAAGAACTAAAGGATCCTCTATAATAAGATAACCTATAACTACAACCTCTAAGACCTCTTACTAAGTTATAATATACACCAGATCTTTAGTATTGCTATATCACTACTATAGGCTCCTTACTTCTTTCTGTATTCTTGTCTTAGGAGATGATGGGCTCCTTAGTCTTCTTTATTAGTATAGCTTTTAGTCTTCTTTATTAGTATAGCTTTTGGTCTTGGTCTTGGTCTTGCTTGAGAACAATGTTGGTGTCTTTTAACACACCATGCAGCAGAGGGAGATCTACCAGGTGTTTACCTTCTAGATGGATTTGACCAGTAACACTGTTGGAATTACTTGACACACACCTTTAGTCTTTTATTTCACATCCTTACACAACATGGCATAAAGACTTAATTTACCATTCCACTATTTTAGGTCTTGTTACTATACCAGGGACTCATAGGAACTCTTGTTGGTCTTGTTAATTAACTCTCATTTTAGCTTACCTGGTAGTTTCACGTTGAGCTTAGCGAGCACGGATGGATCAACTAGCACCTAAGTTGTTCATTTGGGGCTGGAACAAAACAAATAGTTCTTTTCCAGGTGGGCACCTTGAGTTGGTGTTGGGTGGTCCCCTTGAGTTGCTTTCCGTTGGGAGTCCCTATGCATTTATGGGGTGTACCTATGAGTTACTTCTAGATTTTAGACTCAGATAGAAAGAGGAAGAGGAGGAACAGGGGGATCTATTCTTTTATTAGATGACGAAGAGAAAGAGTCTGCTGTTAAACCTTGATCCTAGATAGAGTATTCTTGCTACCACCACCCTTTATAGTCTTTGTAGAGCTTGGCATACATACCCTGAGAATTAAAGGAGGGAATTAATTGATCTTTACCAACAACCTTATGATTTCTTAGTTAGCTTGCACTTGATCCTCCGGCCTTACGAAGGAACCAACAACCCATAATAATTTATGTAAGCTTGGCAAAGAGATATATTTATAAAGCTTGGCTTAGATAGACCAATAAGATAGAAGCTAGGCAAACAACCAACCAACATGCTTTCATTAGGAAAACAACATCATGATGGAGAGCTTTCATTCATTAGGCAAACATGGAGAGAAAGATACGAGGATATGATTTCTCGCGAGTCTACAAGTAGTTATTATAGCAGCAAGTCATCAGATACAAGTTGGAGCGGGTTGAGGAAAGGACTTATTATTGCTAGTACCCTATGTTCAGTAGAACAAGCAACCCTTCTTTACGTATTATGTTCATTAGTCACCAATAAGAAAGTAGGAACCTAATTAAATTAGATAGCTTGCAAAGAGAATAGGAACCAATATAGGGTTTTCTCAAGCTTGCAAAGATATGAAGAGGAAGGATGGCTCGCCCGACCTAAGAAGGGCGAGGAAGGCTTTTTACTTAGTTCCGAGGGAGTTGCTTTTTCAAAGGTTGCGTCTGAGACCCTTTTAGCCGCTACCATGAGACTCTATGATTGGTTATCGGTCAAATTAATACTTCCCACGGTCTATCAAAGTTGATTCGGAGCACCATTGGAGTCAAATAGGGTTACCCACTTTCCTTGACTTTGTTTGGTCTTTATATTGATGAGCTTTAGACTTTTATCAAGGAGCATACCTAGGAGGGAGATGGATGTCTAGTCCATCACGTGCTAATTGCGATTATTCTTTTTGTGTGACGTGATCCTTCTGGCCTCCTCCCTCGAGGAATTGCAAAGAAAAATTGATCTTATTTTTGTGACCTTAGACAGTTTACAGTTAACGCTAGCAAAACTAAGGTTATGGTTTTCAATTGTTCCAAGAGCGCCTTTTGGAACTATTACTTTTTATTCAGAGGCAGTGAAATTGAGATCTCCACCTCTTATACATACTTGAGAGTTCAGTTCATAGGTTTTAGGTTCAGTTTGAGAAAGGGTTTCTCACCCACAGTCAAGGGTATGGTTCCCTTTCAGTGCTTGAGAGGCAGCGTTTTCAGGTACATTTTAAGGATGTTTCTACCAAATTACACCTTTTTTATGCAATTATCAAGCCCACAGTACTTTATGGCTCCGAAATCTAGGGACCGAGCCTTCTTCCATCAGACTGGGCCAGAGTTGAGAGAGTCCATTCACCTATGCTGCAATTCATGATTCGTTGTAAGCGGACAATTCCACAGGATATCATTCAAGTTGAGTTTGTTGCACATCCTATGCATCTTGAGTCTATTTTCAGATTGGTCTCCTTTCTCCACGGAGTCAGATCTCTTGGAGACTTAGCTTCAGGACGAGACCAATATCCTTTCCTGGCACTTTGTGCCTCTGAGGAGATTGCTTCTACTTCTGCAGACCTACACCCTAGAGGAAAATGATGCAGGTTCTTTGAGGCATCTTTTCTCCTTTGGTCTGTTGACATTTCTATTGATCGCCTCCCTCCTTTTAGATACTCTCTTGAGGCTTCGGGTCATCTCTTGCCCCCCGAAGGAGCTGCACAAGGTGATGAGAGAGTACATATACAAACATTATGTAAGGTCATGTGGATTGCCCCTCCCAAGGACCTCGGTCCTAAGATGGCTTTCTATTTTGAGCATTTCATACAGTCGAGGGATGGCCTTATTATTAGACCTGAGTACACTCGGAAGGATTGGATGCATAGCCTCAAGATTCCTTTAGGCTAGCTCAGAGTTTGCTCACATCGGCTCCGGGTTAAGACAAATCATCACATCTCGAGATCAGAGAGGATCTGCTAGGTTTGTCACCCGTAGGACATTGAGTTGGAAGAACGCCTTATCTTCCGTTGCCGTATTCGCCGCTATGAGATTAGAGGGAGCTTCCATTGTCTCTACAGGGAGTTAGGAAGATCCCTCACCACTGTCTTCTAATACCCGGACCAGAGGTGTTCAGCTCTTTTCTCGAGGGAAGTGTTGGGCTTTGGGAGACAAATTCTATAGGGTCCACCCAATACAAACCTTGTTAGGTTGATCACCTCCCTCTTTCCTTTGATCTCGACTAATCGTAAGCAATGTTCAGAGCCCCATGCGACATCGACTTCCAGATTGGTGAGACCCCGAACCTCCTCCATTCCTACAACTGGCAAACTAGTTCCTACTACGGCTTGGAACATGCTTCACACACGACACCATTCAGCTGCTCGCCCCTCCACCATTCGTTTTCCAGTTCTAGGTAAAAGTCCAGTCTTAGTTAGCCCATTCGGCCTGCCTATTCAGTTAGCTCATCTATTTAAATGAATGCCCAGCCCATTTATTTCGTTAGGCCGCCTATCCATCTAGTTGGTCTATTCCCTCCGATTTGCTTGTTTGTCCATCGGCCGCCCGCTTGCTCACTCACTTGCAATCCATTCCCGAACCGCTTGCTATAGTGGAGTAGCATGCACCTCCAGCACTCGGCTTCTGTCTGTGAACTCCGCCTTTTACTCCCGATTCAATCAGGTTTAGAGAGAGAAAGGGCGAATTATTATATAGAAGAGAGAGCGGAAGATCTTCCCGGAGGAGGCAAGTCCCCAAGGTCAATTTGGTAACTAGCATGGACCAAGTATTTGCGAATGATCCGGGTTGGCCGGACTATATTATATAAGGGGGAAAAGCAAAATTGAATGTGAAGATTTCTCCACAAATGGTTGCCCGGTCCATACATCTATCACTAGTATATGCATACCCGGCATTGAAGTTCCATATCCCCTCCCCCCTTTCCCCATTCTTAATGTATTCTCGAACAAGCCGCTCGCTTGGATTGGAGGAGAAATAGAATTGCCGTATGACTCGGACCGTATAGGGATGGGTGGATCCGAGGGTACAGTAATTGGGCTGGAGAGAGCGGACCCGACGTCGTTGTTAGATGGAACCTAGAATTAGTAAGTCCCGTATCTACAAGTGCAAAAATCTCATCTAGTAAGCTTGCTCGCCAGCCCCATCGTTTAAGTGGGTGGCGGGGTTTTTCCCCCGGTCGATGAAGAAGCGCCGCGAGATCCTGCAATTACTAATGGGAAAATCCTCCGATTGCCAATGGGCCAATCCATTACGATGCTGAAGCGGGAGACTCGGTACAGGCCCAGCCAGAGCTGCTATCTCTCTCGGACGGATAGAATAAATAGCATTCGCTCCTTCTCGATTCCATTCGAAGCATGGTCTAACCAAGGACCCCTTACTTATAAAGAGCCCTCATTATCGAGATGTAGGTTGTTGGTCGAAACGAACGAGGTGAGGCTGAAATCCAGAGAAGGAGCGGTACAACGAAGTGGTTTGAAAATCATCATATATAGACCAGATGGCAGATCTAGCTGTATCGGCTCGGTGCTTATACGAATGTAACAACTCCCACCACCTCGATGGACATGGGAACCTTTGGAGTGACAGCCGGGATCAGGGACCCAACAAATGAGGAGAGAGCAGCTCTTTCACTCTTCTATTAGTCCAACCGTTATATGAAGAAAGCCCAGCAAGAAAGGCCGATCGAGGTAGTAAACACCTTTATTCAAGTGGTAGAGGATCCGGCCTCTTTAATGGGTTAGAGTTCATACCTCGTTAATACGGATAGGTTTCTCCCACTTCCAAATCCTTGTGGATCGACACGCTAAATCGAGAGAATAGTTCCCCTTATTAATAAAAAGCCAATCAATGCATTAAATAGTTGGAGAAATAGATCCGAGAATGAAGATGAACTGCTTCTTGGCAATCTATTTAGAACTGTACTCCACTCCAATCACGCTTTCTCTGGAAAAGCTTGAAATTCAAAATATCAGACGATAGATGAGGTTAGACGATAGATCAACCATCTTTGCCATCATTGTAATGCAATGCTGCTCCTACCCTTGCTATGCCATTTATCTTACGCCCCTTATTACGTATATAATAGGGCTAGGTTTTTATATTGAGGAATGAATGAAATGTGAAGCAACGACCTAAAAATAGGTATCCGGCATAAGCACATGCTCCTAGGGGCGATGCAGGGGAAAAGCTATAGCTAGCTATAGACATAGAGCCGATTGGAGTTTACCCAGAACCAGGCCCAGCAGATTCAGATGCAAATCATCCAATTGCACTCTTAACCCTCATATCCTCATTTAATAAGATCATCTAATAAGATATTATGAATTGCGCTAAGGCAGATACAGTAGCGAAGGCAAAGGTAGCACAAGCGCGAAGCCCATAGCTTCTAGTGGTTATACAAGGGCAGAGGCAGTTTCTCTTATTGATCCAGCAGACCCAGTTGGTAACCTTATTGCCTAAGCGCTTGGAATACCCGTCGAATACCCAGTTTTTATAGTACAATTATAATAAAAGAAGCTAAGTAGGTATGGAATAAGAATCGGGTATTAACTTGATAGGTATGGGTATCACTGGGTATGATGTATAGGGATAAGATGGGGGTATCAATATGGAAGGGATGATCTCTGGAGGATAACGATCAATCAATCAATCACGAACAGCTAGAGCTTAATGGGACTGATGCTCTCTCTAACTCGATCCTTAAAAATGGGAAAAAAGTATATGGAAGGTCTCTATACCTTCCTATCGAATACGATATCGAGCTACCTCTCACTGTCTTGATCTTTAGATGGATCTTCTCAAATGATGATCCCCTCCCACCTATCTCGACCTCTATCTACATTTGATACAACACCTGATTCCCTTGCTTATGGATATGCTTCTAGGTAGGAGGAGTAGATCCGATTTCTGGCTAGTATAGATATCATAGTTGCCTTATTCTTAAATATCCAGTTTCAGCTGATTGAGCTCTAATCTTAAGAAGTTCTCTTTCGGTTTTTCTTTCTCTCTCCACTTGATCACCCCTTTGACCTCCTATCTTTTTAGTTAGAGCTGCTTGCTCGAGATCTTCATTTCATAGTAGGTGCTCTAGCTGCTTATTCAACTGGACCAACTAGATAAGTAAGTGAAACTACCTCTATAGGTGACGTAGCTGATGGGGGGTTAACAGGATTTGGATCTCCCTCCTCTGATACCGATCTCTCTTTCAATGCTCTTAGGTATTGACTAGGTACCGAATGGTGAAATGGAACTACTGGGTTATCTTGAGATAGATCTTGATCTGGAAGAGCTTTGATGGCTTTATCAAAATAAAAAGAATGAGAATCATCATAGGAAGCAAAGATATCTGATAGGTTGGCAGCTACTATAAGGCATAGCTAGGACCACCATCTTTTTTGTTTGTTCTAACGATTGATTGATCATCTTGCTCATCGAACCATCACTAACATCAGTTAGAGACAGTAGACGATTGATCGTACCCATAAGAGCTAGGAGAGATCATACCTTCTAATCCACCAATATCAGCTCTAGGTACAGAGGAAGTCACATCCCCCCTTCCAGATAGCCATTACCTCTAACAGCCAGTTCAAGCCAGCTTCCCTTCATCCCTTCGATGATCGTTTCCTCCACCATCCGTAGAGGGTTCATAGATTGATAGTCATAAAGGGTAAAGAACACATATAGAGAGGGAAAATACAAGGCAAGAAGATGATAATATCGGATTCTAATTCATCGTTCTAAGTTGATGAATCAGATGATGAGTCAGATGAATAAGTAGATGATCCAATTCCACCAGTTGCTCCGTTTACCTTGTGACCCCTTCCATATTGTTTGGAAGATTCAGTTTAGACAGGGGAGGAGATAGATCAAAGTGATAGAGGATCACATAAAGAGTTCTTTTTCATGTTCGATCTCCTTGATGATTAATTAATAAGTGATCGTGCTTAATCAACTTTTGAAATCTAATCAAGGTGATCAACTACCGGCAAGGAAGGAGCAGAGCCAAAAGATCTAGAGTCATCACCTCCTATAGACCTCCCATATATAAAATAGAAAAGTGTTCATATGAACCAACCAGATCCAAAACCTAACCTTGATACAAAGTGAGCCCTACCTAATATAATATTCTGCGGATCTATTTCATTTATTCTCTTCAATCGATTGATGACTCCAAACAGGTCCCTATCTATATATAGGGAAAAGGCAGGGACTAAATCCACATCATCCCACTAAGTAGAGTTAGGACTATTTACTGGCTGGAAATAAACTAGCCGTATTCGAAAGAAGATTGTTATCGCGAGACCTTCAATGGTTTACACAGTAAAGGTAACGACCACCAACTCTCGTCTTTACCTTCATCAGAGCCAGTGCCCGAGATAAATTGAAATCTCCTCCCATTTCATGGATGATACTATCATTGAGTTAGTGTATCGACTTAGATATGTAGAGGTGGAGACGTTCAAAACTATAGTAGCCAAAATATAGTTAGTGCGCACAGAGAGAGCATACATCACGACCACTCACATCAAAGCTTGCTCGAGAGGGCTTAATTCTTTGATTTCAGAACTACCATCTATCTCAGCTCGATCAACTCTCATCATTTTGATCACGACCGAACCGAAAAATCTATTCAAAAACAGAGATGGCAGCAATCCCATTCCCATTTTGGGTTAGGATAAGCAAACAGCAGAGGTAGCAACCCATGCCCCAATTAGGCTTGGAAAGTAGAACCCCTTCCATCAATAAGCATATCGGCCTTTTAGTTCCTTTAGTAAAGTGGAAGCACCAGAAAATCATTTGATAGTCAGGGGAGGGGTATAATAAAAGCTTTGGCCGGCTAGTTATCATACACACACTGCATCGAACAACACACTCTGTCCTCCTCCAATTCAACAAATCGAACGAAAAACTAAAACTCTTTGAAGAATTATAAAGAAAACCCAATATAAAATGGATCGATCGCTTGAATTATTTCCTCCAATCAAATTCCTCCAATAAAATGTTACACACATAAGAATAGATGCCATTAATTTGAATCACTCATCATTGCTTTCCAGCTGGCTGGGTTTTTAATGAAAAAAAAAAAGAAATATCGATCAAATCTTTCAATCTCTTAAAACGGAAATAAAAAACATGAGAGAACACATGAGAACACGATTCATTCGAGTGAGCACTCAATCAAGAACATGAGAGATCTTTCGTTCGATTACTTTGGATTAACAAGCAAACTTGGATTAACGCGAACAAATTCGTTTTCATTATCTCTGCTCAAGTGCTTTTGACTCTTCGATCTATCGAAATCTGATCTCTCGAGCAAGCAATTAATGATCTTTTTATTAGAGTATGATCATCTCGCTCTCCCCACACCTCTATACTAAGAGAATCTGGATATCAATCTAGATACCAAACATGTGTTCTCTCTATCTAGAGCATCATTTTTTTTATCAGTGCTCATCAGACTCTCTACCAGCATCGATATCCCACGACCATCTTATCTTAGATCGCCCATACCCTTTTTAAATATGTTTGATGAGAAGAGTGTGTTCTCTATTTTCTTCTTCAGCTCAAGAGATCGGGGATAGATCGATACAAAAAAACTGAACAAGGTCTTCTTAGATCTTAAAGGATGTGCTTCTGTCTCTACCTCCGTTGATTGATCCCTCTAGCTTTCTTTGTGATATCGAAGTAGATATACAACAAAAACGACTTACTCATCAATGAAGATATTCATTATCTTAGATAGATTAGAGGAGATGAAAGAGGAGTAGGATCTTATAGCTCTTGTCTTACTGTTATGGCTTAGCTTGTTTAATAGGTCTTTGTCTTTGGAAGGTGGAGGAGGAAATAGGTCATCAGCTCAATTCACCTCTCTTTCTAATTAATAAGTAAGGAGAGAAACGACTGGATCATTTAGATCATCATACGGAACTGGAACCACTCCGATTTGGTGGAGGATATGGAAGAGGATATGCTCCTGCTCCTACCCTATCTTGAGCAGAGATCACCCTTGAGCTTCCCCTTTTAAGCTATGTAAGAGGAGCCCCTTTTAACTGGTACTGCTACTTCTACTGATAAAGAGTATGAGCATTCCGAAAAGGAGTCAGTTTCATAGTGGTGGTTCTTAGTTAATGGTTCGAGCAAGCAATGCTTTGAGAGAGTAGGATATGCTGCTGAGCTAACATTTTATTTGTCTCTATAGAGCTTTGAAACTGATTCTGTTTGGGGAGTGGGCTCAGTTTCTCCTTTTAGTATAAATGGTTAATCAATCAAGTGTTTTTTCTTTCTACTAGAAACCGCTCAAGGCTGCTTTCAATCTGATATGCTGAGCACTATTGGTGCTGCCGGTCTATGGATCATCTACACCTACCCTTCAAACACAATCCTTGTTCACGGTGATTGATCTCTGCTACTGAATCACCCACCAATGATGAAGAGATTATCTAAACCTATTGTTTTAACTAAAGGAAAAACAAAACTAAGGTATAAGATCTAAATCATATAGATTGGTTTAAAAGTCCTCTCTAACTCTAAAAGGAATGGAATAATCTGGATCAAGGGGTCTCTAATGGATATGGGTAAACTGAAGCTGGTCGAGTATCTCTCTAACATCCATAAATAACCACTAGGGATTCTTAGAGGTGCTAGGAGTGATATCTCTTCTGCTGAGCACTCGTTCAACTCTACAGCACTATCTACACTTTTGCTTCTTTGATCTAAGTCGATCTTCATGATCAACCAACATTTTCAAAAGAAACAACGGAATATCCCACCATTTCAAACTCTAGAGTTACTGACTCATCAACATTTTCATCATTCTTCCAAACCACTCCTTCTACCTTTGATATTTATAGTTTGGCCTCTACTCTATCTCCTCCTACGGATGAAAACAAAAACTATGGATGAGAAAAAAAGATTTCCTTTAGTCTCACCTTCTACGATCACCTTCTAACTAGCTGCTCGATCTAGGACTGGTTATTTGAGCAAGCAATGGAAGACATACTGAGACTACTGCTCTACTCGAGCAAGCAAAGAAGATCTCATCAATTTGACTTACTCTACGTAGGCCGACCTAGATAGATATCAACGATTTATCAACTATCTTGAGCTTTGTATCTAAAAGAGCACTTGCTTTGAAGAGTCAACATCAAATGAACACCTGCTTTCACATCTGTTTTAGTACCGGAAGGCATCACCAAGTAATATATTTACACAATCCAACACATTGAATCACCTCCCATGGTTGTTTGTCAACCCCACTAAATAAAGTCAAATCTTAAGTTGGATCAAAGTTGAAACTTTTGAAGGGTCGCACAGCCTATCTGAACAACATATGCGTGAATCTAACGGGAAATCCCACCCGTGTGATTCCTTAAAATGCGTGAAACAGCTACTGTGCATTAATGTAAGAGAACAGGGCTAAGCGGCACGTGGGTGGCAAATACGCCCAGGTCGAGCTCCCGTCTCATTAAGTTCGAGTCCTTTGGCCTCCTAAAGGTCTCTTCAGTCACATGGGAGCCCACTAGTGAATGACAAGCATTCACATGGGAGCTGGTTCAACATCCAAGCTTCATTTTCACCTATAAAAGGAGGCCATGGGGTTGTATTTACAAGAAGGAAATCAGAAGGAAGTTTATGCTGAAGGAATTCTCTTGGAGACCATATCTCTCACAAGATCATTTCTTCCTACCTTGCTTTCATGCTTGCTTGATAGCTTTCCATCAAAGTGACAAGGTTTCCATATTCACCAGAGATTGAGAGGGCATTCAAGGAGGACAAGGGCTCATCCCTTGCAGAGCGTTGGAACCCACCTGCTTCCACATTCTTACGAAGGTGACACCGTTGTTTTTAGTTCTTTCCATTGGGCATTAATTCAAATATTGTTGCTTCCCCCAACTTCTTGGCATTTTCATGGTGTTTGGTGTGGTTGAATTCATAGTTTAGCTACATTTATGCTTTTGTTTTGCTTATTAGTTGCGATATTCTCCTTATTCTTGTAATATACTCACTCTTGTCTGTTGTTTAGCTCATAGCCTAGCTAAATCAAGTGGTTTTGCACACCATTGCTCATAAAACCACCACACACTATGCATTCAACAATATTAAGGGAAGCCACCGCAAAAAGACTATCTTCCTTTCATCTCCCTGTGGAGAAAAAAATGGAAGTATGGCCCCCACTATGTCATACCAAAGGCCCGAGGGAACAATACTTTTGGAGCTCGGGATCATGAAAGCAACCCAGACATTGTGAAGTTGGCTAATGGGGAGTAATGGCAGGAAGTTCAGGCAATCATGTAAAGTGATGGTCAAAACTTAAAGGAAGCTACGACACTTGTTTTCCCAGACCCCATTGTAGAAAATCCTCCTGTACCTCCATGATTTACATTTGATAGAAAGGATGATCAACGACTAGTAGAGTACAATGCTCACTTTGTTACCCTATCACGTGAGCGAAGAACCAAGGTTATAGAGGAGAATTGAAACAAGCACAAGAGAGGATCATGGTGCATCATGAAGACCTATCTCAAATAGGTAAAAGAATCCTTTGGTACAATCCTCGATAACGCAAAGTTATCCAGAATCTATGATTAATATCATGAGGACAATGAGGATGAAGAAGAACTATTGAGGTCTATAGAAGGGACACAACTAAGGGATAATCTTCTGTCCAAACAAGGAAAGGGAGACAAAAATGAGGATAGCCTAACACATGCAAAAGGCTCTAAAATGAAAACAATTATGGGCTATAAAGGGGTAGGAGGCCTTGGAAAGTTTGAGCAAGGTCCCTTGCCCAAGATAGGAATGTGGCCTAAAGGCCTAGGGCTAGGGGCTAGCTCTATAATGTACCTAGGGAGGATAATGAATGAAATATTAGGTACCCAGGGAGGTACATAAGGGGGATAATTAATGTAATGTGGCCATAATCATGTAATAAGGCCCACTAGGTAGTTGGTGGGTAATCAATAGGCCCACTAGGTAGTTGGGGAGTAATCAATATAATAATGAGTGGTAGTTGGCATAGTCCCCTAGGAATACTCATGAGAGATTATATATACACATGAGTATAATTGTATTTATATATGTTGGATATTATATTGTAACAAGCATGGCTTGTGGAGTGATTCCTTCCATAAGGAGTATTTTATGGTGTTACCCTACCTGAAGGGTTTTTATCTATAAAAAGTACTATTCCAAAACCTAGCAAATGTTTATTGCTGCATTTATTTAATTTAATAAGGACTTTCATTTCTAACATCACATATTTCACTTCTAGAGCTTCTTTTCTATCGAAAATTGTGAAAGCTAGATTCTTTGTTGAAGAGTTTAAAGTAGTTACACTACAATTTATAATGGTTGTTTGTCCATGGGGAAATTTTTAACCTGACTTGATTTGCCCATTGATATAGGGCAACATGATATGCTCCTCCAATGAAATAGTTCTTCTGTTTAAACTTCTTCATTGACTCATCAGCCAGATGAGAACCAATGTTGGCTGAATAGTCAGCGTTTCCACCATTGGCATAGAACTTGGCTTGTTCACCGAAATAACCTCCTCCACATCTGTCCAACGCATCAAAATTTTGTGTTTGCTTCTCTGAGGAAGCACCATCTAGT
>Ga0228600_1000042_pt1 | contig 16374 bp, 12 predicted proteins | sample CRU5metagenome_FD_182730 | JGI IMG/M metagenome (GOLD analysis project Ga0228600, IMG submission 182730) | Spruce roots microbial communities from Bohemian Forest, Czech Republic - CRU5 | ecosystem: Host-associated > Plants > Roots > Unclassified | place: Czech Republic: South Bohemian Region... | reverse complement strand
CGTTATGGTTTTGGAGTTCTATGGCTCTATCGAGATCTCCTTTAGTCATTGATTAGTCCCGGGATCTCTATGGCAATGGTTACCTTGGGCAGCGAAATCAATAACCTACCTAACAAAACAAAATAGGAGTGCTGAAGTTATGTTGTCTCTTTATGTTATCCCTTACCTTATCACGAAGGTAAGTACAGAACCTACACAAATTCTGTCTGCTAGGCTGCCCGCCTATATAATGAATTACAGTCCTCCACGAACAGCTGTCTAGGGGAAAGAGAAGAAGTCCCCTACCTACGGATGGATTGAAATGCGGCTTAAAAGGGCAGGTATCTTCAGATTGGCTTCATGAGGTTGAGACCTAAAACCTATTTTGAAGTGTGCCGGTCGAGCTTTCCCCATTTCCCCAACCGGTCAGTCACATTTAAAGCAGGAGTTAATGCAGAACTCTAAAAACCTTTTTTTATATTGGTCAATGCTACGATCCAGACACCAATTATTATATAAGGGCGAGAAGTTTGCTGGCGTCGCCGTCCCTTAATGGAGAGAAAAGAGAGCATTCAACAGGTTTCAATCTAGTTTTGGAGCAGGAGCGAAATGAATCAACTTCCCTGAAGCACTATGACGGCATTATAGGGTTATATGGATTTTGGTAATAAGCCAACCTTGAGAACAGTGATTCTAGCTCCCCTGAGGAGTGTGTTAGTGATGTCGGTGATGTTACGTCTGGTGACTCCAATTCCGATTCTGATTCTGAGGGCTAACCTTCCTCTCATGATGATTGAAATGTGGACCGTGAGCACTTTCTATGCCAGACACCAACTCTTGTTCCTAATTATTATATGGAAAAGGGGGTGGGGAGGAGCACATTCATGGTGATGGTGATAGCCCTTCCTCCTCCGATCTACTTGTTCCTTCTTAAAGTGCCGCGGAGGATAGTGATGCCACTCGTGATGATGGTTGTTATGAGGCCCCGATTGAGGTTCCTCCCATGTGTGTCGAGGAGGGGCATTGTGATGATCATTCTTGGTTCGAGATTGTTGATGATTATAGTGTCTCTAATGAGCCTTTGGAGGATGTTTCTAGAAAGTTAGGGTTATGGATCATGTTAGGCTCATGTTGTTTTGGGGTACCGAGAGATACCAGGTAGTCCTGATGCGTGTGAGACTCTTGGAGAGGTCCAATAAATGACTGAATGCTTTTTGTCTAAACATTATTATTATCTAGAAAAGGGCTAAGTCAACCGAAAGACGAAAACAGTAATTAAGAAAGAAGGAATTTGGTTGAGGTATAGGGGTAGCTTGTCTCCAAATCGATCAATATCGACGGGTTCCATTACGAGGTGGGTAAAAGGCTATCTATCAATTCCGTTTCCAAGGATCCGATGCAGTGGGGTCCGGTCCGCTATTTCCCTAGTAGTCTCCGATTGCGAAAGCTGTGCTTGCTGTGGTGAGGGAAATAAGATAAAGGAGCGCTTTGCAGCAGATAGCGTACGGGGTCAACGGCTTCGGGTGCGCTTGTGGGTGGCTGTTGGCACGACTTCTCCTCCCCCCGATTCTGCTGAAGCCTTTCCTGCTCCTTGGCCCAGCTCGCCCTAGCCGATTCCAAAGCTTCTGCATTATTCAAAATTGCTTATTGAACATCCCCTCTATTTTGTAAGGCATATGCGTTTGCTAGTGTTCCAAGAAGCGAAGATCCAGCATTAGAGAGTGTTCTAAGTGATGTTGATGTTCCGACATAAGCTTGTGCTCCTAAGAGTTATGTTCTAATATAAGATTCTGTCCCAATAAGTAGTGTTCCGGCATCTGCACGTTTTCCAAGAGGTGATGTTCCGACATCTACCAGTGTTCCAATAAATTGATCCCCGCCATTCTCAGTTGTTCCTAGATCTGGTGTTCCAGCAAGTGATGGATCGATCCGTTCCTTGTATATGCCCAACATGCTCCCTATCATGCCTATTGTACACCCCATAGTACGCATCCATCACACGCTTAAGTCGTTTCAGCACCATCAGTTGAAGCCATTGCATTTGATCGAGTAAAAGTAGCTTCAGTAGTTTATTACGCTGTTGATTCTGTTGATGAAGCAGGTCGATAGCCAGTTACTACTGATGATCGTGATGCTGATCCATATGTTCGTGATCGTGGTCCAGAACCTGAGCCAGCTGCTCGTGATCCAGGTGCTCGTGGTAGAGATTAAGGAAGGAAATACGCACTTACTGTTCCAGAGCAAGATCCATACCTAGATCCATACCCAGATCCAATTCCAGTAGCATAGATAGCAGATCCTGCAGCATAGACAGCAGCACGAGTATTAGCATCATATATATCTATATATGCAGCACAAGCAGTTCCAGGTCCAGGTGAAGGCAGTCGGTGAGTCATTTTCTTTAGATCGATACCCTTTTCCATGTACAGATGATCGTGATAGAGATGACGAGTTTCGTGATAGACATGATAGAGATGAAGAGCCTAATTCTAAAGATGAAGAGTCGGATCCTGTCGATCCAGAAGTCTATTTGGTTGATTCAGTAGATTGAGCAGATTCGGATGAGTAAGTCGATTCTGTTGTTGATCCGGTTGGTTCAGCAGTTGCTTTCGATTCTACAAATGATTATGCTTTTGATTCTTCCGCAGTCGAGACTTTGAATTCGGTTTAAGATAAAGGAGCAGCGGGAGAGGATGCGCAAGCAAGCTCGACCAACGGGAGAGGAATTGACTAAGTTACTTAAGGGTGGGCATACAGCATAGGCTTCAATTACACTTGCTTGAGGAATGCTTTGTGGTAGCAGCACTACTCTTACTCTGCCTACCGAACCTTTACTTACGTGCATGCTATACACTTGGTTTACCAGACTTTACTTTACGCTTCACCCTGTTGATTGATGGAGGGGGGGAGGGAGTGCTGCCTTACCAACCTATTCTTTCAGCCAGGAATCCAGTATCCACTATCGTGCCTCTTGTAGGGAGGGACGGGCTTCCCAGATACCTTTGATGAATTAAGACTACATAGGATAGGAAAGGAACTTTAGATGCCTACTCTATTTGTTTAGTACCACTTATACCACACCACCTTTACATTTTACCTTCCATAGGCTCACTTACTTTAACAACCACTTGCTGAATTAATGCTCGGGTAACAGATATATTATTGATAGAAAAGAAACAACGGGTAGCGGGTAGATCAATTACTGACAACACCACGGGGGTAGATTCTAAATGACTGAAACTGCCTTGGAGTGAGTGGAGTGGGTGCCTACCTGAAAAACCTATGGATCCCCCGACCTGTTACATCGAATTACTGTTTTCAAAAGGTCTTGCAATCCCCATTCTGAATCATCAAAATAGCCCATTTGCTTAGCACTTTCGTATATCATCTCATTACCCCATCCTGCAGTTGGAAAGCTCAGTTGTTGTTGTTGTGGTGTTGGATCGTCGGAACTGCCTTCTTGGATTGATTGATTCTAGACAGCCAGAACTTTAGCGAAGATCCTGGAAACTTCAGCAGAGATCCTGGGTGGGAACTGCCGAATTGATTCACTAAAGCCAGAACTTCAGAGAGAGATCTTATGGAGGTGGGTGAGCACTTAGAACACATTGCTATGAACCTTATCAGCCTATTTGCCTTTACTTAACTGTTACCACCATCAACCCGCCTGCTTCACCTATATTTACTGCCTTACCCAACCTTTGTTATTGGAGGACGGGCGGCTTGCTTAGTTAGGCACTTTGAACTGGACTATTTAACCTCTTGATATGCCTACTTTAAGTAATGAATTGAAGTTGGACAACTACCATTGTTGGGCGGGAAATAAGATCACTACGTATGTATGCTGAAGGTCCTGAACCGGATGGCAACCGTTAGTCAACCATGTCCTTGATGGCCCACTACTTTTCTAACACCTTTCTCGGGATGGCCCACGAACTTCAGAGGGAATTGAACTATATACTACCCATCCGCGGAAGGGAACGGTCTCTAACCCATTGGATAATAATTGGATAAGAAGGAAACAACTGGGCGGGCTTTCCATAGCACTTATCGTGGCTCTTCTTTCCACATTGTTGGTTGAAGAGCTGGTTGGAGAGATAGAACACAAGCCTTACTTGAGGGGGATAAGGCCAATTGAGTCAGACGTGACGACAATAAGCTATTGGCTATTTTGCATAGATAACAAGTAAATTAATCATAGATAAAGAAGAAATACGGGCGGGAGATTATAGCTCTCTTCGGTCGCAAAGATAATATCCCACTGCCTATAGAGGAGAAGACCGCATTTGCTGGGCGTATCCATACATTCTCCTTGCTGGGCGGATATCTCTGCTGGGCGAGTCTCTCTGCAGGGTTCGATAGCTCTTATGTGATTGGTTCAATTTAGTACATAATCTTCGCAATTCCCCCATATAGTGCTTTCGAACATAAAAGAAAGCAAAAGAGTAGGAAAGAGTAGGAACGAGAGGAGGGAACGAGGCGTATGAAGGCGACAGGAAGGCAACAGAGAAAATATCCATGATGGGCACTGGTAGGCGGGCATAATAAGTGGGAAAGAGGAAGTTAATGAGGCAAGCCCCTGCACCAACCGCAGCGTGGCGGGAACGTATGGTCTCAAAGGCTTTTTAGATAGGAAAACTACCTTGGGATCAGTTCGTGGATTACTGATCTGTATTGATCCGAAAAGATAAGAGAATAATGCCACGTAAAGAACAAATACAGATACTTATAACTAAAGGAAACCTTAAAAGCGTAATTACATATATAAATAATTAATTTTTATTGGCTACTGGCCCTTCCCAACAACTACACTGGCCCTTACTGGCTCATTACTGGCCCATCCTACGGTCTCACGGTCTCAACCTTCCACAGCAGCAATAGTCAGCAGTATTTCTCAATGGTCTTCGGTCAGCCTAGACCCACTGACCAGTCTGTCTCCCTGAAAGTATCTGTCTCCCTAAAGGAAGGTCTTCGGTCAACTAAGGTCTGTAGAAGGTAATTACCAGCCTTCTTCTCTTATAAGCCAGCCTTATAGCGTTCATTGGGCCGGTAAAAGCGTTCATTGGCCTGCCTTCCTAAAGCGTTCATTGGGCATAAATAAGGAAGCGTTATTTGGCCTGCCTTCCTAGAGAGCAGCGTAGAAGCGTTCATTGGGCAGAGGTGGCCTGCCCTATTTATTTTGTTCATTCCACCTACGAAAAGAAAAATAATAATAAGAAAACCACCATAATAAAAACCAAAAGCAGAATAGGGGGGTGGAATGAATCAGGTGATGATTGGACTATTAACTCCCACCCACAACCGGGCAATCTACTATGAATGATCCCTTGGCTTGCGACAACAATGCGAATAGCACTCCTTCTTCGTCTTCCACCTGCGTGGACGTTTACTATAATGTGAATGAGAGCTATTTTGGACGTGATCTTTTAAGTGGACGTCGATCTACTATGAATGAGAATAGCTGGAACTCGTGATATCACCTATAGTTGGATCTTACCTGAATGAGTTGAGCGTCACCTATTAGTGATCAACTAAGGATCCTGAGTGAGAGCTATTATCTAGTTGCTACCGTTTATTATATGCGCGGGGTGATAGCTATTCTGCGCTCACAGGTAATGTCGGCCCGGCTATGCTAGGGAAGGTTTGAAAAGGGCCTTCTCTCTCAGTTGTTCCTTGGTTGTGGGTGGGATAAGAGTCTATTTATGACCGGGCAATACTTTAAGACCGCTATGAATTAATTAGAGGTCCTCGCCGTCTGGGTATAGGCAAGACCTTTCTAGGCGCTATTCATTCTAGTTCCTTGCCCTGGAACTATTTCTCCCACCCATAACCCAGACCTCGTTATTAATTCTATTGCCTTCTAAGCCTCTTCTTAATAGTATAAGATCTCAATTGCACTATGAATTATAGTGCCTTGCCTATAAAGTGATCAATGGAGGGCAAGGACCTTGCTTTCCCGGGCAAGACCTTGCAAGCCGGACAAGACCGCTATGAATTATAGGGCCGTCCCTTCATGGTTCAAGATCCGCTTAATCGACTGCTTAATCTGGACCTGTAACTACTATGCCTTTTTTCTATTTTTCTTCTGGATCAGTTATCTGCCATGGTGCAGATAAAATAATTTGCCCTAGACTCTCTTTATTATCAGGCTATGTTGCGCATTTGTCAATAACATGTAGAAATAACTCACTCCCTTTTTTACAAAGCCTACACAAGATATAATTATTCAGAACTAAGTGATCCCAAGTGCATCCATATTTCGAAGTGCATACACCCTCATGTTCTGGACACTCTATTGTTGGTGGTTTGCCTTTGAATTGGTGTCCACTTGGGGGGATCACGTGTAGGACCATTAGATCGGGCCATAGTGTTGCAGAGTTGGTCGACACAAGATTTGTTGCAGATGGCTCACCTGACTACTGAGGAGGCAGTTCAAATGGTTGTGTGGACAGAGCATAGTTTTAAAAATCTGCAGTAGGCTCACCAGCAAATCATTTATACCACAGTGTAGGACAGGATGGGGATTTTGCAGAGATGAGAATGAACCGCAGTTGCGGGCAAAAATGAAATAGACGAACAACGAAGCTCATGTGCTCTCTAACCCTATGAAATGGGCTGCAAAGTGATCGGAAGTGCAAGCCACTAACAATCAGCTTATGGGGCTACATGATATAGTGTTGGCCGATAAGACCACTTTGTGAGAGTTTCAGCCAGTTTCCCAGATTGTATATTTGGAGCTGCAACAATTAGAATCTTTTGTAAACACAGCATGGCAGACTGTAGTACAGATGTAGCCCTCAACACCAAAAAGTGATAAAGCACAAGCCTTCATCGTTGGGGCTTTGATTCTATCAAGGAAGTGGAATCAACAGTTGGATGCCTTCAACCAATTCCATTTTCATGTGCTCACCTTGGTCTCAGAGTTGGCCCTTCATTTGAAGGGCAAGCAGGAAGGGTAGAAAGAGGCAGAGTAGAGGAGTTTAATTAAGGGCGAGTCAATAGGTGTGGTCGGGGCTTGTTTTACCCTTCATTTTTGGATGGATGTACACCACGTGGACAACTTAGCTATGTTGCATGGAGATTCAGGTCAAATGCACAGAAGAACGTTGTATCATAGACCAAGCCGAGACGAGTACGATATATTCTGGTATGAGTTTCATGTGATTTAGTACAAGTGGTTGAAGCGGCTCGAAGAATCACCCGAATACAAGCGCAGGCAGAAGATAAAAGCTGCTTGGTCTGTCCCTAATTTGGTCACACTCCAGTGAACCAAGCATCAAGTATCGTGAGCGGTAGATTTCTAGGTGAAGGCCCAGATCGATGGATTCATTTTAGAGTTCGCGACAGAAGCTTGTCAATCATTTTATAGAGCGGAAGAAGAGTTCAAGAAGGGAGCGCAGGGAAGATTGTTGAAGGAGATCCCGCTTTTTCTTAAAATGTTGTTGGTGGAGGCAGGAATGTTGGCCTTTATACCAGTTAGTATGGCAGCATAAACACTGCATGCTGGGGAGCAGCTAGACTGGTCGGATGCAACTAGAGGGGTAAAGTGAACGGAAGAATGGGGGGGGAGAAGAGGTCAACGCGAGGGCTGAGCGATGTATAAGAAGGGCGGACATTACGGATCGTTGGTGGATGAACCAAATGAAAGCAGTCTGGCAAAGGAGTAATCAATTGCAGAAGGAGATTAGCAGTGAGGGAAGTACCGAAGAGAGGGAGCAGGAGTTGCAGAGACTAAAGCGATAGGGAGAGCTGGCCAGCTCGTGTTTACGTGATAAAGGTTTGTTGTTAGGGGAGAGCCTGACCCAAGGAGGAAACAAGGAAGATGGATCAACAGGATCGGGGGTGCCGACAGAGGAAGAGTTGTAGACAGAGGTGGGGGTTTGAACCAGTGACACAGAACTGCCCTTGCCTGAAGTTGTGGAACAACCTATATTGGAAGAACCAGAGGAGAACGGTGTGTACGTCGTGCATGTGGACATGCGTCGTTTGTTTCAATAATAATACACCTCCATACCACTGGAGAAGTGCCCAACAGCCAGGGAGGACCAGTGCGCTAATCTCATATAAGACAGCTTCTTAAGATCATGTATATATTATAAATTCTATCAGTTTTGGTTCTCAGTTTTCAAATAAATAGTAAATGTGGAGCAGTTAGAAGTAGCATATAAAGTAGCGGAGGTAGCATTGTACCATCAGCAGTAATGTCAAGTAGTTAGAGTAGCAGCCAAAATACTATAGTGCAGCTGAGACACAGAGGGTTCATTTTGATGGGATTCCAGTCCAGAGCGATGGCGGGGACTCAGTAAAAAAACGGAAAAAGACTCCAATGGAACAACATTGGTCTCTATGTAAAGCCATCTGGACCACCAAGGGGATGAATGATGTGATGAGGCTAGTAGAGTTCCAAACGACACTGCAGGACCGAGCCCTCCAGTGGTACATGAAGTTTGGGCATTGTCCACAGAATGGGGTTGCACCCACTTTGGGTACAGTCAAGCAGTATTTTGTGACTGAGTTTCAACAGCCCAAGTTCGAACAACAGAGTATAGCGGAGCTCAAGGAGATTCCCAAAATCACGGGTGAGGTTGTGTGAAAGTACAGGTAACGGTTCAGGGACCTAATGAGCTGTCTAACCTTCCAGATCCATAATACTCAACACAAAGAGTGGTTCATCGAGGAGGAACTACTCGCCTGACAGAAGGAGGGCGAGGAGGCGAAGCCCCTTGATAAAAACCCCACTGATACAACAAAAGATCTCCTAAGTTACTTATTGGGTGGGGGGGAGAGACACTGGAGAAAGCCATGCGGATAGAGTCAATGGCGGGTTACCCGGGGAACAAAAAGGTGGCGTTGGCAGGTGTTAGCCTGGAAATAAATCAGTTTCAAAACCAGATTTCGGCTTTCCAAGAATGAATCATGGAATTTACGAAGGCCAAGGTGGAAAGATAAAAAGTATGGTGCACCACAGGTCAAACTGAGGGACATGTATCTACAGAGTGCCCTTTGCTCCGAAGGGGAGGGGCCCGAGGTCCACCTATGGGGCCTCCACCCATAAGACCCACTGGAAGGGTCACGCAAGTCCCTCCCACCACACCATTTTCTTTCCAGCATGTGGCACCTTTCCAGAACACATCACCTTTCCAGACCTGTCAATCGGGAGAATATTATGAGATCTGCAGGAACTATGGCCATCCGTCGCAACAATGCCCTCTACTGCAGAAGTATTCATCCGTTCCTAACATGGTCTACTGTGAGTTTTGCAAATAAAACTCACATGGTACAGATAAGTGTTTATCCCTAGAAACTCTGGCCGAAAGGATGGACCGCACATCATTCAGAGTGGCTGAGAATGTGCAACCCCGGGGAAGAGGACAAGATAGAAGAGGCAAGGGAGGAGGATATCGAAGTGGATATCCAGGAGGAAGGATAGGAGGATGCATTGGGCCTGTGCATCATTATAATTGCAAGGATATTGGCCATATCACACAGAACTTCCCTTTGCCTAGAAGATTGTGGTGCAACCATTGCAGAACAACAGGCCATACCACTGAATACTGCCCGAACCTTATTGAAAGGTGGGAGGCTCGTAACAGGCAACGAAATGCAAACTTGGTTAACTCTGAACCAAGGACACCAAGTAGGGAAGCTGGATCAACAATTAATGTTTTTACTACAGGAGGCACGAGGATCAGAGTAGACAAATATAGCATCAAACCTGCATAGATCAAGAAAGATGGCACGGGAGCACCAAGGTTCGATCCCGCACAACAAAAACAATTTGCTTTTTCAAGGTTGCGGTGGACATGTTCAGGAATATGGCTGCACCTAATTCCTTGGGAGTTGCGCATAGATCCCCAGTTCGGTCGTCGGAGGTCTCTGACCCACTGGAAGTTTGCGGAAGGATACCCGCAACCCGGAACCAGAGTGATGCAACTGACCAGATAACAAAATGGTTATGTTTGTTCTCAAGTATCCTTGCAGATGAGCATCACACCAAGAGACTGTGCAACTCCCTATAGCACGCAGTGGTCGAAGAAGAAAACCTAGTGTCTATATCTGCAAATATTCTTTCAAGAAGATGAAATCGGGTGCGGAGGAAGAAGCGCAGAACGGGCAAGGAGTTCAGGCTCGATGTGCCAGTCGTGGGCTACGATATCAGATAAATTATGTTGGACCTGGGATCTCATGTAAAAAACATCCTACCAAATAACTCGTGGGAGGCCATTGGGCAGCAAAAGTTGGTATACTCCCCTATACAGTTTGCATGGTTACATAGGTCAAAAATCTTTTCTATTGAAAGGCTGGAGGACATAGAGGTTTACCTAGTATTGGTAAATACCTATGTGGACTTTAAGGCATATGATATAATGGGAGAGAAGGACCCTTACCCCACCCTGCTAGGGATAGAATGGTGTTTTATAACAACATCGTTATTAATTTTAATAGAGAGACAATGACCTTCGAGGCCGAAGGTACCCTAAGGTGCACCCGCTCGATCCGTACCAGGGCCCAAGGTATATAGAGCCCACCGATGATGCCTTCGGGGAGAACGCGTTGGAAAACATTTATAGGATGACAACAGATAGATGGGAGGATTATGTCAATCCTACCGCGAACGGGTAAGTAAGCTAGAGGAGCGCGTAGCGCCCTTTGATTCATATTCCGAGGAAGCCTGAAACAGCTGGCAGGAGTGCAACCCTGAGTTGACTACTAGACGATGGACATCTGTAAAGATGGTGAGGTGGATTGGTAATGAGTTGCAGAATCTGTCTATGTATGATGGAACAGGCACAGTCGAGGAATTTTTGGACGAGATGGAGTTTACCGTCGAGGAAATAAAGTAAATCCCGGCTATGGACGTAGTTCTATGTGGCACACCTGCTCACTGGTGGGATACACATAAGGAGGACCTTACATTTTGGGATAAGGTACAGCCGACCATGATGCATAGATTCGTGGCTCCACCTGAGTGAAAGGCGCAGGACACTTTAGGCGACAAGGACAAAAATGTTAACTTCTTCAGTTTGGGATACAAATTGAAAGATAATAGCTATAGCAGTTTGGGATAAGGGAGTGGATAACCAGCTAAGGGAGTGGGCGTTTTTCACCAGCTAAGGGAGTAGGGCGATAACCGCGATAACCAGCTAGTGATAACCAGCTAGCAATAACCATGTATACCCGTTAAGTATATAAGTCTACCTTGCCGGGCATGACCTCGCACTTTCTTTCGAAAGTTATGTCCTTCTCGATGAGAACAACTAACTCCAAACATGACGGCATACTTCTAAGGCCAAAAAACTAGAAAGAAAGTGTATCCGCGGCAGTAGCGAGAAGACCTTTTTTCATTTCAATGCTTCTACGCTTCCACCTTCAGAGGGAATTGAACTATAGATCGGATAAGAAGGAGACAACTAAAGTCCTTATATGCTTGGGTGGGTGTTCGGGTGTTTAAATTCCTTATATTCTCGGGTACTTTCTAGTATCGGGTACTTTTAAACTATGTTAGGCGCTTGGTGCACACTGAACTTAGGGGGGGACGGCGCGGCAAATAGAAGACCAATTGAAGCACGTTCCTGTTCCGTCTGGGACCAGCTATTCATTTCGCATATAAGACTGCAATTTCGATATGGTAGAATACTTTATTGAGGCATTTATGCCTCGCTCCAGTCTTATTGGTATCCATGTCTACCCTGCTTCTAATTCACTTTGATCAAAAAGGTTAACGCTATAATAAATAGGTTCTTGGCACCATTAGGAGTTTAGGTGGAAATTACGTACATAGGAATGCATGTCAGTCGTACTCCAGTGTCATATTATTTATTTCGGGACGAGTAATGATAGCCATCACCGGGTATCTAAGCTATAGCTACGAGAAGACTGGATTCAGATGCTTTTTGGTGGATCTCACCAGCAAGCACTTTTGGGGTCATGCTTGCCCGCTCGGCTGACTCATAGATTCGCCGCCGATCGTGTGCCGAAATCTTAGCTGTAGTTTATTTCGGAGCTGACCGGATCGAGCCTTTATATGTAATGGCTTACATGAGACCAGCACCTGAATTACTGTAGGTCTACCGCATCCACTGACCGCATCCGTTACTACCTTGATTCAAAGGACTTCCATTCTTATAACCAACCAAATCTTTCTCATGCGCAGTTAGTCCTAGATGGAACGGATATGAGAATAACTAGCCATATATTGAACACTAATGCAGCCTACCGGCCCTCAAATAAAGAACTTGAATGCGGCACCGGGCACATCATTTTATAAGTCTAGCAACTTAGATACTTCCATTGTTCCGGGTCGAGGGGAAAGACTCTTTTTGGTATAAATCATTTTTCCTGGTTTCCGCTTCGTCATGTGGCAAATAGAGGTGGGTAGAGAGACCAACTCCCTTTATTTTCCCAGTAGCAGGCTAGAGAAATAGGATCAATATTGGAATCTATTCTCGTTCTTACCATGTCTTTAGTCTCAGGTCTCCGATTTTCATATTTTTTTAAAAGCGGAACTAACATCTATCAATCATTTTCTTGAATCCACCCGAGCTAACAACTCCCAACATTACTAGCCCTTTGGGAATATGTATGGGAGCAGCTTAGCGCTTCCACGCTTCTACGCTTCCACGGGCCCGAACCTTTTCACAACCCCTCCTACCACGACTACCACGACTCACTGCCTAAAGATTGGTACAGATGCCTAAAGAGTCGGTCTACAGGCAAGCCGATATAATGAGGAGAAGACCGATATGAAGCATTAGTGTTAGTATTAGTGTTAGTGTGAGTGACTGAATCATATATAATGAGGAGAAGACCGCGTGAAGGGGTCTCCTAGCTCATAGTGGTGGGTGGTGGGGCAATATCATGCAATCTCATGGTGGTGGGTGAGTGTCTCGCTCACGGTCTCACGGTCTCAAGGAGAAGGAAGGCAACTTATTGAATATCAATGAATATATTTCCTGAGCTTGGACTAGTGATGGCTTGGACTCGTGATGGCATGTACAAGAGCTTGGACTAAGGAGCTTTTACTCGTGATTCCTTGTACTCGTGATTGCTTGTACTCGTGTCATGGCTTTTACTCTCATGGCTTTTACTCGGAGCTTGTACTTCTGGTAGGTAAACTAGCTATTCTCGGAGCTTGTACTCGGAGTAGGAGATTTAAGGAACGAAATCACTACAGACAGGGGAGCTGGTAACTATGGAAGGAACTAAATCACTAGAGTGCCTATGGGAAGGAGAACAATTTTGACCTGAACGTACGTATGCTAGGGAAGGAGAACAATGCCAGCGGGATAACTCGACAGAGTTTCTGTTTTATGTGAACGTGGATCTAGAGATAGGCCTTGAATCGTGGCCTGAAAGAATATCCGTGGGAAGTCTTTTGTTACTTGTGGCATGAGTCCGCGGGATAGCCATTCTTCTCCACAATGCCCCTGCCTGTGATTGAAGGTTGTTGTGCCTTCAGGAAGATTGCACGAACGAGTGAGGGGAGCTAGTTTTGTTCCCCATGCTTTCCCGGCTTGCTCCTGCTTTGCTTGCCTCCATTGCATTAGTGGTTCGACAGCTCTGCTTGCCTCCTTCCATTGGTAGTTCGTTTGCTTTGCTTGTTTCCATTGGTAGTTCGCTTGCTCTTGTAGCCTACTTGCTTGCTAGGCTTATCGCTCTGCTCGCCGCCTTACTTCTTACTTCTTACATCGACGCCTTGCTTCTGGCATCGTTGGTTATTCGTTTCATTCATTTCACTCACACTTGATCGTATATAATATTCGTAGCGTAGTTTAAGATTATTATTAATATTTTTTTATTTATATTGATTCGATCGATGCATTAGAGAGAGGAGAGAATTCATGATCTCCGATCGAAGCGATCTCCGAATTTTTATTATGGTATTCTATTTTCGTTATTTGTTTCATAGTGGTGTGGGTCCTCCCCGGCTCGGGTAGCCTCACGAACTATATAAGATCAGCGGTAGTCGCTCACCTCCCCTCACCGGGGAGAACCCCACGAATGTGTCATAAAATGGAAATCCATGTGTTCGACCGGAATGAATCCTCCTTGTAGGACCTTACATACGATCCCATTCCGAATTCGATTTAAGGAAGTCCATTCATTCCGATTCCCATTCATGAAAGATGCTTTATAGGCGCAACAGGCATAGCTTGTGGTGGGGATAATAAAAAAAATATAGGTTTGCGTTGGCTTCTGGGCGAAGGTTAGTTCTTAATTGACCTTCATCACAGAAGGAGGCGGGAAGGATGGTAGGCCCCCTCACTTGTGCCTTTCCGGAGACCCTGAAAAGAAGTGATAAGTGTTCGTCCTTAACCGAAGCTCCTTCCTTCTCTTCCATTGGGTTCTTTCTTCAGCGTGGGACGGAAGGACAGGATTTCACTACTATAGAGAGAGGAGGTGGGTTATAGAATAGAGAGATTTTCGAATAGATCGATCAGCAGAGTGAGACAAGCTCATTAGAGCTTGCGTAGCTAATGTAATGTAATGTGCGCTCCTGGCTTTCGAGCAAAGCGTAATCTTGCCGTAGACAAGTTTCGCTTGTTCTAACCTCAATGGACCAAATCCGACAAATCCGGGGAGGCATCTCTTCCCAGCCCCCATAGTATATTTTCTGTTTCAAAGGTTTAAAAGACGTTACGCCTTACTTTCGTTGTTGCCGGCGCAGTACGCAATTTCCCCGAATAACCCACGACATGAGAAAATAACAAGAAGCTCCCAGTTTATCTCTATTTTTCTTTTGGTATTTATGCATAATTAGGATCCATTCCACCCTCTTCATTACCAATGAATGAAGACCAAATATTGTCTTGATTCTTCCTTCCATTCTCTTTCTGAGGGATTGAGGCTGACAAAGAAATAGGGTTCTGTGTCCCATGCTCTTGCGAACTTAAGGGCCCACCACGAACGGAAAGAATAACCAACCGTTGATTTAAAATAGATTTATTATATAGAAAGGGTCTGTCTATTTCGTCGTTCGGCCGGGGTATATTATTATTATAGTTCTTACTTACCTTCCTTCGAACGTCGGGTTGGGCTTCGCAGAGCTCTTTTAGCCAAGGAATAAGTAGTAATATAGGAAATGAAATAAGGAAGGGCCCAGGAGACTATTAAGGACTAATTTGGTAGAGGGCCTCAATACCACCTTCCTTATAGACCTAACGTCCAAAGGCATTTCGGAGACTAGCCCCCCTCCCATCTGAGTCACTTATAAGTTATAAGGCCAAGTATCGTCGTACATAACTCTATAGAATGCTATTTTTATACCCAAGTCTATTAATCTTCTTAATTAAGGGGATAGGCTTTAGTGAGTACTTTATTAATAGTGATTACGAATTAATAGTGATTACTTAGTTAATGATTTGAGGGGAAGAAATGCTTGCTTTTCTAAGCATGTCCCTTTCATGGCTTTTCCAGGTCCTTTTATTTAGAGGCTTTGTCGGTATCTGTTTTGTGCTTTCACTCGCTAACTCATTCTTAAACGTATTGACTCGTCTATTATCGGGGTTTACCCTAGAAAGAAAGTCGAGCCTATGCTCCTCTAAAGAAAGAAAGTCGAGCCGGGGCTTGGGCCTATAAAGCGTTAGGCGGGCAAGAGAGAGCAAGCTTGAGTGCCCTGGAAATATGTATGTAAGTAGTGCCCCCCCTAACTAATATAAGTATTCTTTCTCTTCCCCTGAGAGAGCTGAGCTAGCCCCCCCCCCAAGAATAGATATAGTGAAAGCCAGGCCCTGGGAATATGCCAGCCAGTAGTGGCGCCGTAACAAAAGAGTGCCAGCGGGGCTCCGGCCTTCCCTGCCTTACGGAGCTGGCCGGACCTGACTGAGTAGCGGGCCATACCATAGTAGGGCTTAAGCGGGAGACCTGCCTGAGTAGCTCGAAATAGCAGGAGAAAGAGCTTAGAACGGCCCCTACTTTGACTTACGGCTCTGGAACCTGAGCATCTCTTTGGCCCAAGCATAGCATGCGGGCCAAGGAAAAATAGCTCTTGTTCGGCTTTTGTTCCGGGGCTTTCTTCTATGCTGAGCTTACGGTTTGTTTTCTTACCTGCCTGTAAGTTGTAAGTAAGGAGTGCCAGGCTCAGTTGCTATCCTCACCCCAAGACTTCTTTCCTTCCCTATAAAGAAAGTAAGTAATGGGAGTGCCAGGCTCAGGCTTTAGAGAGTGCTTGGCTCAGGCTGCTCGAGTGCCTTCCGAGAGTGCTTGGCTCAGGAGGCCCAAAACCAACCCCAGCAGCCGGAGTAGGGGGGAGTGCTTGGCTCAGGTTCCGTACCTAGGTAGCCCCCGACTGATACGCATACCTATACGCGCCACCTTCCTTTACCCAGGTAGGCATACTTCCTTTGATACGCCCCGCCCGGTAGGCATACTTCCTTGCATACCTACCACGGTATG
>Ga0228600_1000041_pt1 | contig 16442 bp, 12 predicted proteins | sample CRU5metagenome_FD_182730 | JGI IMG/M metagenome (GOLD analysis project Ga0228600, IMG submission 182730) | Spruce roots microbial communities from Bohemian Forest, Czech Republic - CRU5 | ecosystem: Host-associated > Plants > Roots > Unclassified | place: Czech Republic: South Bohemian Region... | reverse complement strand
CTTCGTCTCTCCAAGCCATTGTATTGGAGGAGGAGTTACGATTTTCTAAACCCATATAAGCCTACCCTATCCTTTTCTATTTCTAATCTATCAGGCCCTACCAAGAGGGCGACCAATCGCTCCTCCCCTTTTCACATCAAGGTCCAATGCAATAATGTTAGGATTAAACATGTAGTTGTTGATCATGGGTCTAGTCTTAACCTCATCTCTCTTCGATTCTGTCGTAAAATGGGTTTCACCTGCATCTCTCCTACTCACATCACTTGTTGAGCAATTCTTCCTCTCCCGTTGGTCGAGCAGTTCTTCCTCGTGAGGTTTTCACCATTAAGAAGAGAATTCATGCGGCTCCTTAACTCTCAACATCACTCTTCAACCTAAGAATGTGTCCTCTCCTTTCGTATTTCTCGACCATTTTAGTATAACCTCCCCATTGGATGACCCTAGCTTCATGCCATGATGGCCATCCCATGCACCTTTTTGGGAGAGCTACTTTTATTAATATTAAGGATAGTCTTATTCCACTAAGGGATATCTACATCCATTCTCCCTTCCCTCAATGGATGTAATTGTTACCTTTTTAAACCTCACCTTTTTGGTTGAGTAAAAGCACCAGTTTCGGTAGAAGCACTCGTTTAAGCATCACAGCCAGCATCTTAACCAGATTGAGAAGCAGAGATGAGAGCAGTTAAAGATGCAAGAGCAGTGACAGGTCCAACCTTAGCCGTTGATTACTATCCAGCACCACTAGCTAAAGAGAAAGACCTAGAAGCAAGGCAAGCAGTGGTACCATACCCAATTCCATATATAGATACTCCAGGTACGGAGGAAGCATCTTCGCTACCATCATAAGAAGCAAGGGAAGCAAGTTCATCGAGTTTATCCAGCACTACCAGTAGCCAGGGTAGTAGCACCAACAGCATAGGCCGTTGAAGCAGCTGAGTCAGCAGCAAATGTAGATACAGTCATACCCTATTTATGAGCACATCAATTAGGACGTGCTTTTCTAGGCCCGACCCACACCAGGTAGCGGTAAATGCACGAACGACATGGCTAGCATGGGGGAATGCATCGTACATGGATAATGCATCATATATCTATATGGAAAATGTACGGGAAATGCGCATCTGTCTTTGTGAAATTAAGATATGTTTTCAATAGGAAGAACCGGGGTATAGGTCGAGATGCAAGTGAACTATTTCCCAAGTTAAATCAACTGCCTCTGCCTTAGCTGGTGGATCAGCAAGATCAACTGGGTAAACAACCGGAACAGCAGGCTGTGGCTATGGAATTGGATATGCCCTTGTAGGTTCTGATGGATCTCCAACTCAATCTCTAACCGGCTTACTGTCTTTACCCCTTATGCTTTCTCTTATGGCTCTGGCCCGGGATCTCAATTAGGCTAAGACGCTGTAGGTTAAACTGAGTGGTAAATTGGTTCTTCTGCCTCTCTAGCGGCTGCTTTTGCTATTGGATCTGCGGACGGATCAATCCAGAGGGTTATACACTGGTATCTCATCTCTAGAGCAAAGCCCAAGCCCGAAGAGCTAACCTCTTACTTGATTTCTTAAGAGGAAGCCCGAGGAGCAAAGCTCTTACTTGAATGAAAGGCAAGGGTGTTAACGCTCACTCATCATATGGGTGAGGGAAACTGAAAAGGAAAGCTTGAAGGGAAAGCGACATGAGGCGATGCGAAATGAGGCGATGCGAAATGAGGCGATGCGACTTGATAAGAGGCTTGGTGAGGAGCGTTCATCAATATCGCTTCCCTGTCGTGGAAGGAAGGATCAATAATTGCCCCTGGTTGTTGTTTAGGAGCGTTCATCGAGCTTGCCCCCTTCATATGGCGCTACTGCTGAATAGTTCCCCTGGCGATCACCCTACTTCAAATGGACAGAAGCTTCGAACCAGATAGGTAGGTAGAAGCCCCAGATCATAGCCGATACGTGGAAGGATCCCTATTGCTTTAACCTTATTTTGTTGATCGCTAGCGCTTGCCCCATATATTGAGGGAGAGCCTTGGTAGATCGCCCCATGACTTACCTTAACGGAACCTTGTTTCTCTTCCGCTGACCCTTACCTTAACGGAACCTTGTTTCTCCGCTGATATTTATGCTGCTCGCCTCCCTTTGGGGAATGAGCAATGGCGCTGGTGCTGTTCCTGCTGGTGGTGCTGCTGCTGGTGCTGCTGCTGGGCCTCCTTCTTATCCTCCCCCTCCCTTCTTATCCTACTCCTTCTACTTCTTTCGCAAGAGGATCGATACCGAACGCCTACGCTACGACACGACTTTACATTCTCCTGTATCACACTTATTCTATCGCTTACCCAACATACCACAATTCCCATTCAGTTCGCGTACTCCCAGGCTTTCTGTTACATATGCATTCTTTACGCCTTCTGTTCGCTTCATTATACAGCCTTCAATAGGAAATCCGACCCAATCCTTTCGCTTTGATTTGATGGAACCGACCGGGGGAGGGACATACTAGGAGCCTACCGCAGGAGCACACTGAAGAGGTGAAACGCACCTGGTTGATTCCAAGATACCGCATTTGGATAGGCTTCGAGATAGATTGATTGAGCGCTTGCCTTGGTTCGTTGGTCGGGTTGATCCATATTGATAGCCTTACTTCAGTTAGTCGTTTTCATCACGGTTACTGATTTAATTACACTATTTGAATCTGATCTTTCGTCGGTGCAAGATGGAAGCTCAGCCAAAACAAGCCCTTATTGATCAAGAGAGCCTGCCTCCACCTGTCACTGAACGGTATGGAACATCGTTCTGAGCCGGGGAGGTTATGGGTGGGAGCTCCTTTGGCAACTTACTCTTGAGAACGTGGGGATAGATAGGTCCACTTGCTGCATGAGTCCGTGGTGAAGTGGGGCGTTCACCTTACGCATGAGTCCCCTCCGGGGGAGAGGTAAGTGAGATAGTCTGGCGTTCACATACAGCATGAATGAGTCCGTGGAAGATCCATCGGCAACTTAATGCTTGAGGACATGGGGATAGGTCTTGGCACTTGCATGAGTCCGTGGTGGATGGTGGAGTGGGGCCTTCAACTTGACCATGATCCCCTCCGGGGGCCGAACACAAAGCTGACCTGTCATTGCGCAGAGCATGGAAGAGAAATACATGGTTTGGTAATGAGTGTTACCCTTGCGATTACCCCAAACAGGATTGAAGCTTCGAACCTTGAGCTTGGACATTGAGGATTGATTCGACAGCACACATTGGGAGGTGTAAGAGCACATCGTACCCACAGCCCATGGAGTGGGAGGTGAAGAGGCGGTTCAACAGAAGACCGACAGAAGACCCCATCGTGTGAAGATTGACACCTGACGGAACTAGGATGTTCCTTTAGAGCCGGACGGAACTTTGGGGAGTTCCTCTACGCCCCTGACGGAACAAAGATGTTCCTCAGAAGATTACAGGAAGGATGGTTCGATCGCTATCGCTTGATGAGGTTACCTTGAAGAGCCTTCCCTCTTGCACTTACACTCACGGAACAAACAGAGTTGTTCCTTCATCCGTCCTTCCCTCTTGCACTTACACTCACGGAACAAACAGAGTTGTTCCTTCTTACTCCCTCTTCACTTAGATCGACCTACACACAAACACTTAACACGGAGACCTAGAGCTACACATCACACAGCATGAGATATATATACGTGATTGTACATACAGAGCTTTTATTAAGTCAACAGTGTTTATTCAAGCATATTTATTCTCTTTTTTCCGTCTATAGTCCCATGCAACTAAGTCATAGAGAGACTAATAAAGTGTCTAGTGTCTAAAGGCTAATTGACATGGAAGGTTACATGGATAAGGTAAGGCACCACTTCTCCAGGGCTTGAACTCTAGACCTTATGGCAGCAGTCTATAAGGCGAAGACTGCAGATTGGATAGCTTTAGAGGTGAGGCGATCCAAGAGTTGCCAGGTAGGTGTCGATCCAAAAATCCATTTATATGTGAGACTCGCATTTCTACGTTTCACTTGTACTGGGACGACTAAAGAGAGACCTTAACAGTCCAGTTCATAATGGGGATGGAGACAAATTGGCTATAGAATAAGTCTGCCAATAGTAAGTAAGTCAGTGAGTGCCCAGGAGGTTCCATTGCTGCTAGCTGGTCAGCCAATAACCAGTGTATCCCCAGTAACATTGTCCAATGTCCAATAGGGTCCCTCTTGCTGTACAGCCGATACTCACCCGCATATATATATGTGAAACTTGTCCTTAATAAACAACCAGTTGTAATTGTGGTCAAGGCCTATGTGGTCAAGACCTATAGTGCAAGTAACCATGAGTACGAAGGCAAGGTGCCTATGACTACTAGAGTGATAAAGCCATTCCTACTCCTACTAGATCTAGCTTCAGTCCCACTTGCCTACGGTATGGATTAGCTATCCCTAGTCTTAGTCCCTAGCCCCTGGTATCTCTTTATTCCCTTGGTCTTGGCCCTATCTATGGTCCGCTGTAGTTAGTTTTATAACCATTCCCATAAAGACTCTTAGCTTCTTATTAGTAAGCCCTCTTCCCTCTAGTTGCCTAGTCCATGGAATAGTCCATGTCACTAAACTTAGCCTTAAGAGAGAATCTCTTAGTCCACTTAGTTCCATGCCTTAAGAGAATCTTAGTCCATGCATCTCTTCCCATGGACACTTAACCTACGGTATGGTTGTCACGGTACACGGTTTGAAGTCTCCATTCAAATCATAGCAGAGTGAAAGCCCTATAAGTTATCGAAGCGAAGGGTTTGAAAGTGAGCCGGACAATCCGATCCATCCTAGCGAAGTTCCGAAGCAAGCCAGGACAGAATCCGTCATTCCTGTTTGGAGGAGGAGCTAGGGTGGGTGCGCACCTAAATCAAACTGGCACAACAACCTTACCTGCCTGCATGAATTAGACTACCGGACCTGCGTGAGATAGGAGGGTTCCTACCCCTCTTCCCTCTACCCGGCTCCATCCTCCTTCCTCTAGCCAAAGGTTATAGCAGCAGCATCCATCTCGCTCAACCTAAATGCAACAAAGGGAAACTGGATGAAAGGGTATAGTTCATAACAGAAAAAATAGATTTTTCTTGCCCGGATGAGCGTATGTTAAAACGTATAGATGCAATATTGTTTATTGATGTTCAGAACCAGCAGAACTTAAGAAAAGGAACCCCAAAGCAAGCACAAGCAAGAACAGCCGGGCCCACCGAACAAAACAACGACAAGAACCCAGCAGCAGCCAGATAGGATAGGGATAACCACGCAAGAAAGCAAACAAGCAAGGGCCAGAGAGCAGCAAGCAGAAGCGAGTCGGCTTACAGGGACACAACTTACCGGTGGGGACTGATCTACTCTCGGCGGACAGGCAGTAGTGACCATGTGGGAATGGCGGGTATCATCTAGCGGGAGCTCTGGCATAGAAACCTGGCATTGACACTGGACATGGAGTAGTACCGGCAGTGGATAACCACCTACCCTTACCTGGGTCTCCTACCAGCATCGAACCTGGATCTAGTAGTACTTGAGACAATGACTCTTATTGGTTGGTAATGCTCTCACCACACCATATGAGATTGGGTGTTGTCGGAGCCTGCCCTCCCTTAAGAAAGAAAGGAGACCTTAGTTATATGTATTATATGCGGGCCCCTTCAAATCGACGGAACGGAAGTGATGACAATCGACGGATGAAATCGACGGAAATGCTGACACACTCTTTTTTCACTTTGATAGATGTTATAAAGTAGCCAATGGAACAGTGCTCTTTCAATGGAGAGACAAGTGTTGATAGACTGACTCTGACACACCTATTTTTGTTTTGTTCAACAAAGTAGCCTAAGAAATAAAATCATAAGGAGCCGAATCGAAACAGAAACCTTGCCTCTTGTCTTTCTTCTTTGATTGGACATGACGAGGAGACCGGCAGTAGCCCGTAGTAATCTCATTACATAAACTTCCTTACCGCCCTAGTAAAGAAAGAGTCTCCGTTGGTTTACAGAGCGGAACGGAACAGAGCGTTTCACTCCATTATGAGGCTCCGTTAAAAGGCCCCATTGACGGAACGGAGCGTAACCTTTCAAAGTATCCGTTTCACTCCACTTATAGGGGCGTTTTCCTACCTCACTAAAGCACGAACTTACAATTGGGAGAAAGGATAACTTCGAGCCAAGGAGATAAGGACGTAGTGCCATGTGTGCTTGCTCTGAGTCGTATTTCTCCGGTCGCAGAGGGGAAAAAGTAAGCACTCGACTGAACAAAAAGCGTAGCGGCGCTAATCCTGAAATCCCCCTAATAACAATTGAAATTCCCCTACCCTAATAAAATGGTTAAGGCGATGCAAAGGTCTAACTCATAGCTAAGGATAGTCCCGGGTTCTTTCCTTCATATAAGAAGGACATATAAGAAGGACTGATCACCTGAATATCACCCTCATATCTCTTGTATTCTTCGTCCCCATTGCTCCTCTTGGTTCTCGGCGTGCGTCGTTCTCTCCTCTAATCACAAATAAAAGATTAGGCACCCTAGTATTAGAAAACCCTTTCAAATCTAGGATTCATGAAACATCGAAAAGTTTTATTTGCAAGAATACCTTTGATTGATTGATCGAATCCATCTTTTCCTTATCTATGAAACACTCACCAAAGATCTATATACAACATAATAAAGCCTTCCTCGCCCGATGCGGACGAGCCATCCTTCCTCGCCCTTCTTGGGTCGGGCGAGCCATCCTTCCTTAAAAGCCTTCACGAAGTATAAGGCCAAGGAAATAAGTACCTCAGTTCAGTATAGTAAACATCTTCAACCCCGGCTCGAGAGCATTCCAGTTCCTTGATTAATAGGGGTGGGTCTACCCTCAGGGACTCAGCGCTTCACATACTATTCCTACCCCATACTGATTCACCGCCTTCTACCACTCTAACAGCCAGCATTGTATTTCCCAGTGTGATAGGACCAGCAGTAGACATAGGACCAGCAGTAGACATAGGACCAGCAGTTTCAATAGGTCTTCCCAGGAGCAAACATAGTCAATAGTTCGTCCCAGGGGCAAGCATTTTAAATAGTCCGTCCCAGGAGCCTTGTGATAATAGGTCCTCCCAGAAGCCCAGGAGCATTGTGAGATTAGGGACTACCAGCGGAAAGATCAGACCAGAAGAGAAGCCCGCCCACCAGCCTGCTACCAAGCTTCGTTACTGCCTGCTACCAAGCTTCGTTACTGCTAGACGGTGAAACGTTCTCAAATGCCCTCACCATATGAATAGTGAGCGGTTTCACCCCTTATTCGGCGCTTGAACCTCACTTTGGGCCTGCCCATTAGGAAATGGCCCCATCCCATACACTGAACCCAAGAAGAAATGAGAAGGTGGAGGAGGATATTTACAATGTCTCGGTAGTCCTCCATGTATGCTAGTCAAGGTTGGTCTTCGGTGCCAATGTTTAGCTGCTTTATCCTTAAGGAATCCCTTTATATCTTCCCTGTTAGGTCTTCTGTTGTCTCCTTTACTATTCTTTCCCCCTCTAAATCCCTGAATTACATGTGTCGTAACCTCTCCAGGTCGTCGTCCTCTTCCGGCTCTCAGTCTACCTTGACAAAGTTCTTAAAATCCCAATGGTCATCTCCCCAATTACGAACTAGTTCTGTCTTCCGTTGTTGCTTGTGCTGATGAGCTCTACATATACCCAGGCGGCCTATCATTTTTGTCTCAAATAGGAATAATTTAATGGAGCTCAAAGCTGATGTGATACTAAGGGTCTTACCAAGGTATTAAAATTTTGAGCGGAACCCTATTATGAGAGTCTCCCACTTGCGAGTCTACCAATGAATTTGCTTGTGCAGGTACTAGGCCTTGGGGATGGGCCCCAAGGTCTAAATAAACTTATGGACCCAAAATTGCTCTAGGAGGCCTTCTTTAGTTTAGTTTTGAATGCACCCATTTGCATGTAGGAATAGATCGACCTTCCCCTCATAGATTTTAGGAAAGACCATTGGGTCGTCTATCACTGCTGGAATGTAAATTGTCTGATGCTCTAGTGGTGGTGTGAATTGATGCTGCAACATTAGTTGGACTTCTTCCCAACTCTAAAGGTAATCCTTATGAGTAGCCCACCATCTAGCCAGTGTGGACTGCAACGTCACATCCAGAGTTGGTGCCAACCGCTCTTCTAGGATAAGAAAGCTCATGTCCTTTATCAATTCCTCAACATCCCCCGTGCCATCAAAGATAGGGGATCCCGTAGTTCCACACCTATCCAGCTCGCTGACCTTATCATAGTGCAATGTCAATATTAAATCTTGTGGTTGTGCTCTTGCCAATATTGCCATACCTCTTGACTGTTTGAGTCTAGGAGAAAATGCTCCACCAACTTACTGACCCATTCGCTGTGGGATTTATATAGTCGTCCCTCATCCTGGCTGTCAAGTTATACAACTGATCAATTGGTGAGTTGTCCCTTCCATCTTCCATAGGCTCCACATAATGGTATCCTTTTTTTGGATCGATATGTAATTATGCCTTTCTGCTATTATATACGTAATTACGTATAATAAAGTAACTAGAGAGATGAGAGAAGACACAACTCTCTCATGATGTAGATCGGTTCCATATCTCAAGCCCTGATCTCAAGCCCTGATCTCAAGCCCTGATATTCATCATGATCTTTAGTGTATCCCCTTGGTATCGGTTCCCCAACCTTAGAGAAAGATACGAAATAGAAGGGCCTTTAATATCAGCTGAGTAAGCCCGAAAAGAGACGAAACAATACCTTATACGAAGGGAGAATCCAGCCTTATACGAAGGGATTGGTTCCCCAACCTTATATAAAGAGACGAAATGGAAGTACGGCTTTAAAGGCAGTTCATGAGGCAAGCCCCTGCACCAACCCAGAAGAAAGACTGTTCATGAGGCAAGTTATAAGGAAGAATGGCTCACCCGAACCCAGAGGGTGAGAAGTAATCTCCTCACCGTAGGGGCATATCGACTTCTCTGATACAACATGCCGAGGTGAAGTATCTCCTCCGAATGCATGAAGCGATAAAGCCTCATGCGCCTCACTAAGCATGAGGAAAGACGACCCACAACGACTAACCAAAACGACTAACCAAAATGACTAATACAGATAATCTAAAAAGAGAATAAGAATGAACAGATCGAAGTGAACGGACAATGTTACTTCTGTATCCCAATCAATCTGTATCCTTTCCTTATCGAGGTCCTCTCGCTTGACAATAGGAGAGCGAGGAGAACAACTCTGCGGGTATAACCTATAAGGTAGGAAAATAATATCTATCGTAAAGCCCTTTCACCAACCCGTTCCCGTTAAACCTCCTTACCCAACCCTTAGCTACGTTATGCTCAGGAAGAGTCGTAGGGTAACTATTACCGTTACCGTTACGTTAGGCTGTTACCGTTATGTCTTTCCTTAGCCATTGGGAGGATGAACTTCCCCGAGCGAGCCCCCCGAAGAGTGCAAGTAGGCTTCCCCTAGCAAGATGACTGTTTGTGAGTGATTTTGTCTTAAGAAGGAGGCTTTGTCTTTCAAGGAAGGAGGAGAGAGGTTTAGCGATAAGGTGATCGATGCCTTGTCCTTAATGAACTGCGCTAGGTGAGTGGGTTGAACTGCGCTAGGATACTTCATTAAAATAACGAATGCGTAATGAATGTAGTGTAAATTGCGCATAGGAGAAATAATGAAAAGAGTAGGTAAACAGAAGATGAACTGCGCTAGGTAAGCGGTTGCGCTAGGGATAATGCATTCAAAAAGAATGGGTAGTTTGTGTAGTGTAAATTGCGCTAAGGAGAAATCATTCAAATAAAGATGAACAGCGCAAGGGTAAGTGGTTTGAACAGCTTGTCCGGTCAAAAAGAAGAAGGTTAACAAGCGCAAAAACAAGACTCAACAAAATGCTCAATCCACATCCGGAAAACAAACAAAACGATAGTCTAAAGAAAGAAGAGGGATCGTGCCCAGTCTCAAACAGTGCGTTCTTCAGTTCCGCCTTTCGGGAATCAGATGATGAGAGGACCAAAGCTAGATGATCGTGTCATTCTCTATACGCCTGAAAAACCGTCGTATTCTATCTCTTTCTTTTTGCCTTCAGTGGAAAGTGGAATTCACCTAGGTTTGCCAAACTTATGTTGCAGGTGAGTCACCACTTCAACAGGAGACCGAACAAGGCTTCTTTCGGCTGCTGAGGATCGCTTTGTGCCTGACTCCACTCACGACCTTTTTAGCGTGAACGGAAAAAGAAAGGCCATCAAAGAGCTCGGTACCAAACAGGCACAGCTAAGGAATCGTGCACTCAAAGGAACATGTAATCGAAGAATTTCCAACATTCATTCTCGAGCGGGGAGCGAGTTCAAGACCAAAGAAAGCCAGAGCATCTCTTCCTTTTCGCCTTGCCTCGAGGGCTTACGGGTCTGTGGGCACAGTTGAACAAGGCTCGTATTCAGATACTCCACCTGAAGAAGAGGTTAAAAAAGGCCAGACCCAATAAAAAAAAGTCTAAGAAGAGAAAGAACCATAGCCAGAAGAACAAAGGAACTGTACATTCAGTGTTGTGTAACAAACAAAAGACAGAGATATAGTCCTATCCAAGCTTGTCAGGATCAAAGACGTTGGGATTATATTAGCAGACTATGGATGGGTAAAGACGTCGAGTAAAGTATCCTCCGTCATCTCCAAAAGCGGGGTGGTTAGGTTCGAGTCTTCATTGATCGGGTGGTCGGACGCAATCTAATAGTATATATGGAGGGGTGAGAAAATAAAAGTCTCCGTCATCTGGCTCCTTCCACGCAAGACGACTAGGATCAAATGGTTTACAATAATGCTAGGAAAGAATAAGATCGAGACTATGTCTTGGCTTCTATCGGGTGAGCGTCGAGGGAGAGTACACCAACTAGTTGGCTACGTAAAAAGAGAGTGGGCTAAAGGGGCATTTTCTGAATGAGAAGATTCTCTTTCTACACTCTAGACATATCCTGGCCTCTTCCCTCCTTGCCCGCCTCAGAATATTCCTTCCTTTTCGACTGGTGGGACGAAGTCGCATTGATTGAATCGGCTCTGGCCTTCGCTGAAAAAGTGAGGCTTTACTTGACGAGTAGACCTTAGTTACCCGCTTATTGGGACCTGCAAGAAGCTGAGTTTTTTGCTTTCTTTCGTCACAGTAGTTGGAGATAGAGTCAAAGCAGCAGACCAGTAGTCCCATTATCCACCTTTAGATACATTTTGAAGAAGGTTCCGTTTAACACATCTTGGCCAAGCAGGAAGAGCAGGAAATAAGTGCTTTGTCGGTTGAAGGTGCTCTCTTCTCTACTCCTAGACATAGGATAGAAGCTCACTCTGCATCTCTAGTATCCTCTGCATCTTCTGTCTCGTCTCTTGGTTTCAGGGAGCCAGGGAGCAAGAGTTCTCCCCCGAAAGTGGCTCTCTAGGAGGGAAGTGGGCTTCATTCAATGGAATGCTTTGTTGGTTCAGCTCAAGGGGCGGAGCCGCTCGACCAAAGGTACGTTAAGTGACTCGACCAAAAGGGGCGAGGAACGAAGTCACTCATCCATTCATGGGTGAGGGTGTTAACGCTCACTCATCATATGGGTGAGGGAGAGGGGTCCGGTTTCTCGGTTTAGTGTGGAGGGAGGCGCTCTTTGTTGACCTTTCAGAGGACATGTTGTAATGTGAAGCTGGCAATACGTGCTTGAGTCGATGATCAATCCGCCGTTCAATACCGGCAAAGGCCCCGTGGTTGGACGGGAATAGATAAGAGGGGAAAAGGAGAGCAAGCACTCCGTACCTCGCTTCGTCTAATTTCTAACTGATACGCCACCTCGCCCCTCTCCCTAGGGTCTTCGCAACTTAGGAAGCCGAACCAAGTCCGATAGGTCACAATTTAGAATGTGAAAAACCCAATAAACTGGAAGAAGTAACTGAGTGGCTAATGGCGTTACCTCGCTCTAAAGGTAGGTGTATCCCCTTCTGCTCAATACCCGTCTCGGCATCATAGCAGTACTCTGCTGGGTCTTACTCACTTATTTCCCCTCGATAGCTACTCTAGGTTTGTTCCATCCTAATAGCAGTATTCCGGATTTTATCCCAAAGTGTCTCCCCAAGATGGCTGCTCGAGAAGTGTCCCATCACTATAACAGTAATTCGGGATGTGATCTCGGCATAAAGGTCTTATTATGAAGTCTCCGTAGGAGTCTGGGCCCGAATAAGGAAGGCTTATATGAACAAGCCTAAGACCTTTCCTATCTCACTCGCTAACTTTTCTCTATTGAAGAGCATTGATGTATAGGGTTTATATTCACTAAATATTGTAAAAACCTCCTACCTCGGGCGAGTCACCACTACGTGCCTTCGTATCTCTCCTTCTTACTCGACTTACTCACTTACTTACTTATCTCTCCTTTCATCAATGCCTCTCCCTTTTGTCGAGCCTGCTTGCGCACCCTATTTAATTCCATCGCAGTTCACTTAGCATAAACCCAATTTCCCTTCTAAGAAACCATATCGGTTGAGCCGTTCAAACAATGGCTGGTCTTGCTTTTTAATATTTCATCAGCTAGCCGGGACGATATATCAATTCAAGTTGGGCAGGATCTATCTCTTCTCATTTGTTCAAATTGGATATGGGGGGATGTGAGCAACCCTTACTTCTGCAAAGAGCGGGTAGCGGTTCTTAGAGCGCGAACAGTTCTAGATCCACCGTTACCAGTTCGACGTGCACAGGAAGGAGGCGGTTCCAAATGCGTGACCTGTTCTTGATAACACGTGCCCAGTTAGTGAGTGAGTAAGTGAGGGGCATTCCCGATAGCCCGTTACATGGTTTTCTACGTGACCAGTCTCGATTACACGTGCACACGATAGGATGGATGTTTTCGCGCTAGTTCAGTATTACCAGGAAAGGGAAGTAGTTTTACGTCCTTGTTACATCACAGGAGGTAATTCATTCTAAGTGTGTAACAGTTCAACGTTGACAGGAGGTAATTATTCTATGTGCGTGAACAGGTTCTCATACCCCAACCACGAGGAGGTTACTATTGCTGAGCCCCATTACGATAGACCCAGTACGCATTACCCATTACCATTTTACCTTTACCGCATCCCACATCCACGCATTACCCCCATTCAGTTCGCATCCCCGTCATTCCCGCATTCCGTTCAATACGCATTACCCAGTAGTCCCCTTTATGTTCAATCCCCACCAGCCCACATATTCCAAGAGAGGCGGCACCTTCATTCACAGAAAGAGCACGGCACCTTCATCCCAAGCAGACTAATTAGCTATCTTACTAACTATATATAATATTTAGTCCCCTTCATTCCACATCTAACGGCCCAATATGAATGACCCAATCTCACGTACCCTTCGATGGATTCTTCTTGGATTTATTTGAGCCGATTTTATTCTTGTCAGTTTTTGAACACAATGGAGATTTATTCTTGGATATTTTGGAAACGATGGAGGGCGTCTTCTTTTATATTTTGGAACCATGCACGATGCTCACTTACAATGCACTTTTTTGAGAAGGTGCTGAGCCACTTGTATAATTACGTATATAATAAAGCTTATAAACTGACCCATCTTACAAGAAAGGCATTCCCCAGATTACCAGTCCGCTTTACCCAGTCCACTCACCCGGGAAGACCCAGTACGCGTAAGGAAGGAGGAGGAGGATACCGCCCAGGCCACGTATACCAACAAGGCGCCACACAGTACACGTATTCCAAGTGTGCCCCGAACATATTGCCTAGAAACCCTATGCGTTAAGTCTATATATGTCGAAACATAACTCATCCCTAGTGTGTGAGAGGTGGTCACCAATTAGGAGTGATTTATGAATTTGATGGATGACATAGTTGGGGGTGAGGCGGTACACCAGACGGACAACAAAAAACATATTGTTGTGAGGTTAGGCGGGTCAACGGACGGACTACACCCATTGTTGCGATTGGGCCCGGGCACTTCTTAATTGTATTGATGGAACACATAGTTGGAGATAGATAAGGCGGTCCACCGGACGGATGATGTTGCCGTGTTAGGTGCACCAATAGAGAAAGGTTTCTTATGTGCCGCTTGCTAGTATATGATATCTGCTTGCCGGTATATGCCGCCAGAGGGTACAGATTAGATGTTTTCTGCAAAGTATGTAATTATGCATTTATTTCATTCCTTCCACAAAAAAAAGCAAAATTTGGCTTTGAATTTCTAGCAATGGAGTGGGGTTCTAATGACTGAATCGTATCTATCGGCAAGGCTCGGCCGGACCAGCAGAAGGTAATACGTGGTACCCAGAAGAATTCATAAGGTAAAGTAGGGAGTAAAGGGTAAATAGCATGCCTACCCTACGTTTTCCTGGTTGAAGCAATGGGTTGGTAAGAGCAGGCAGCACTCCAAAAAGGTTGGATGAAGGCAGTAAGTAAAGTATGGTAAACACAACGGGTGGATGGCATGCACGTAAGTAAAGGAAAGGTAAGTGTAGGCTTAAAAAGTAAATAGCCATATGTTCTGCCCACGCATCCAAGGAAGCCTGTGACTGCTTTCATCTCTTCTCTCTGGCTGTGTAATTCATGGCTGTCTTATATCAGTGAAGGTTAAGCTGTGTATTGTCTATCTCTAGATAGGTAGTGTCAAGGCGGCCCTCTGTTGAGCGTAGCGAGCCGCGCAGTTCATATTTATTGCTACAGATGATAAATGGAACATTCAACTAAAGCTTGTACGGCTGTAAGTAGTTTCAAGGCTCTCCCCTGGGCATCTAGGCTTTGAGGCTTCAATTGGGCTAATCGTTGCACCGCTTCAATTGGTATAATCCTTGGGGCTTTGAAGAAAAGGTTCATGAGTAATAGGGGTTCATGAGGCAAGGGAAAACAGTGAAATTCGATCCCATCGATTCATAACAGTAAATGACTCCTTTCCAGGCTTATCTGTGCTTGGTTGAGCTGGGTAATCTAGTGTAAAGGTATGCACATCGTATTATGTGGTTATCAAGTGTAAAGCTAGGTAGGCTTCTGCTGTGTAAATGGAAGGTAAAGTTCAGCTGTTGTAAGGTAATGTCCTGAGGTTTGAAAGAAAATCCGCTTCCCTGTCTTCCTTGCTAAAAGAGGGTAAAGAGAAGCACGTATGGATTCGGTTAGCAATATCCGCACTTCCGCACTTCGGCAATGCGTATATGCGGATCAGAGATGCGGATAAAGGTCTTGCCTCGTCCATTGTTTGATGAGTCAGTGGGAAAGTCTATAGTTCGTTAATAATCAATGGTAAAGTCTATGGTTTCCTTTAGTCCATTGCTACGATTAGTCCAGTGCCCTTATAGCCCAGTTCAATATGGGAGTTCAATCCGCTTAGCTTCTAGCCCTTACCTTATATCTCTGATTAGCCCAGTTCCCTTAAATAATATAAAGAGAACCGCGTATTTATGCGGAAGGTCTTGACTCGTCGATTGTTTAATGAGGCATTGTGCGCCCACCTTATGCGATGTTATTTGGTCTTCTTTATAAAGAGAAACGCAATAAGTGTGTCCCAGACGATATTCCTGATTGGGGTGCTGAAAGTGTTAATTCTGAGCACACTAGATATGGCATTGAAAGTATGTTGACTAGCTCTGTTTTGAAGACCGGTAGTGCCCGACCAATGGGAAAGCCCCTTAGGTAAGTGAATATCCCCAGGATTCTGTACCTTAGGCACATCTGTTCAGGGCAGACAAGGCAGGATTCTGTCCCTTCTAAAGGAATGTCTTATATAGTAAAATAATTTTACCTTTTGTTTCGTCTGAGAAGCAAGACCTAAGACGGTCACGCAGATAAAGGAATCCCACTTTGGGGTTTTGTACCCCTATAACATAATGGCTTACCTTGGTCTTCCGCTTTGCTGCTACCTGAACAATTGCGGCGCTCTCTGGAGAGAATCCCAGTTCTAATAAACGGTCAAGGATAAGTTGTCGGGAAAGTGAAACTCGCAGTCGAAACTGAATAAGTAGATTCAGAGGGCTTAATGGCTTATCTCTCTTCCCCGTGCTTTTCTCTCTAACGCTTGAGGAGAGATCTTTCCCGTGCTTAGAGATCTTTCCTGTACTTCTATCTCTTTCCCGTGCTTATATATCTTTCCCGTCCTTTAGAATTAAATCTGTAAAACCTTAGTAGTGGAACCAAGGAAATCTTGCAGAGATAGGGAAGGAAATATTCCGTACTCCCGGCCTTACCTCCCTCTTAAGGAAAGATTCTCTCTTTCCACCCTTTGATCGATTGTGTAGCTCCCACCCATATAATCATATATAATGATATTTACTCTGTTTATTTCTGTTTCCTCACCTTTAAGGAAGGATGGCTCGTCCGCATCGGGCGAGGAAGGATGGCTCGTCCGCATCGGGCGAGGAAGGATGGCTCGCTTGACAAAGGAGAGCGAGGAAATTCGAATGGGAAAACGAACAACCTCCTACTTCTAACTAACATATCGCTCAGGGCTG
>Ga0228600_1000040_pt1 | contig 16524 bp, 9 predicted proteins | sample CRU5metagenome_FD_182730 | JGI IMG/M metagenome (GOLD analysis project Ga0228600, IMG submission 182730) | Spruce roots microbial communities from Bohemian Forest, Czech Republic - CRU5 | ecosystem: Host-associated > Plants > Roots > Unclassified | place: Czech Republic: South Bohemian Region... | reverse complement strand
TAAATATCTAGATTAATATCCATAAGACTGGTAAGGAAGGAATGGACTGACATGGACTGACTACAAGGAGGGGTGGACTGGCCCCACGCACCGGATTTGTAAGTTATAAAGGTCGAACGCTATCGAATGAAAACCAATCCACATCTACCCCGTTTGCTATAAACTCAGGTCAAGCCCTAGCCACCAGATAAGCCGCAGGTCCAACAATTCTAGCTGCTATAACAGCCTTAGCAGGTCAAACCCTAGTAGCGCGAACAGCCGTCCTTGCAGGCCGAACCCTAGTAGCCAGAACCACTAAAGGGCCCACCCTTTCATAAAGGTCCACTCGGTCCACTTCAAGTGCTTGCTTTCCCACCTTCCATATCTATGTTATGGCTTCTACTGATAGGTTTCAATCTCGATCGAAAATGGGGTAACGATATGCTTAAACCGGATCAATTTGGTCAACTACTGACTACGACCCTGCTACTTTTGCTCGATCAAATGTTTGACTGCCTATTCCCCAAGCTCGAACTTATAGGATGAATTATAGCAATTTCCCACCTACACCCCCAAAACTGTGCTGGGTCCAAGCTATCAGGTGATTGTCCAACTCCCGGTGCGGACAAATCGTAGCGAATGCTTCAACTTAGCCTTTACTAGTGCTAGTTCGAATTCCAGATCCCTTCCCAGTTTTGGATCCGCCCACACGCGCCTATAGCACAGCAAAGAATAGACCATGAAGAGATAGATCCCGAGTAGAAACCCCACGTTTGTCGTACTCTGGCTAATTTCAATAAGTAACCCCAGCCTCACTTTAACAACCACTTTGACTGGTACTTTTATAAAAAAACTAGCCCTGAATACTATAGCCATCGATATACACAATTTGGAAAGGAAAGAAGAAGGATCTTATACTTCACTATAACTCTATTGGTTCATCAAATGCTATTAGACTTAGACTTTGGATCATTCAACAATATATCTGGATCAACTAGTTCCATCAATAACAGCAAAGGAACCTCAAGCAGCTCCTCTTACAGCTACAGTACCAACATCAGAAGCCTACCCCCACTCAATTCTATATGATCAACACAACAGGGAAACCAATAAATACACAGAGACAGACACAGAACATTCTCAAGCATTTCATAACACAATGAAAGGAACCCTTCCTTTACTATCACCCATCCATTTACTTATCCAATTAAGGGATCGGATCCATATCTAAAAGAAACAATCTCGTCTATAGAACTACGCATCTCCACTTATCACCATGATCCACTTGAATCAACTACCAGAAAGCACAGGAACATCTATTATACCATGCACCCTATGAACTACTTACTACCCCATATGCTACCATCATATGAATCTACTCTCGGATCACATGTATCACTAGATCTAAGAAACTATGAAACCATCAACCAGACTTACCAGACATAACTTACCTACCTACGCATACAATATCAACTATCCACATTGAAACTATCACCATGCATTGTATTATAAGCAATTGGTATCTCTCTATCAGGGGAAAGAATCCCAATCAACTACCAACAGAGACTTCCCTTGCTACAGCTCGGGGTTACCTCGTCGTCACCCGGATTCACCAGGTCCCTATCATCACAGCAACACAACCATGCATTGTCTTATCACAGTTCAGAACCAATCAAGCTGAACTCACCGATCCACTCACTCATCTCTATAGACCATGCATTCCACAACCGACCAACACAACAATTATTAACCTCGTTACTTCGGAATCACGCCACCACCCAACTATCACTCGATAAACCATGCATCACTTAAATCAGACCGTGCATCGTACTATAAAGAATTCCTAGCTCTTCAGAGGGATAAGAACAAAGATCAACATTAACCATAAACACAGAAATATAGCTTACCTTGTATCACTACAACCAACTAATAAACTCTTTCTCACCACAACTCAGGGGAATTCAGGAATACAACAACTAATAACAACAAGAGATAACCCAACTCTCAACATATATATCATCTATCTTGCTACTCTGCATCGTACTCTAGGGAATCATATCATTTATATCTCGCTCAACATGAACCAACCATACATCTAGACTCTCCTTATCAACAAGATGCATCATCGAAACAAGAGTGTATCGTATTATAAAAGATCATATCACAATCGAAGGGAACAGAGGAATGAAATTGCTCGACCACCGGGAGAGGTTAATACCACTTTCCATTGACTTCAGTGGAAAGACAGATCGCTACGACTTTGACTAATACTAATACCAATAAACTACCCCCCTACTCATATATCCATCGATATACACTATTTCCATAGGACAAGAGAAGCACTATCATTTTATATCATTATTGATTCACTCCTCACACAAGAAACCTCTCGCTTGGTCTCTAAGCAAGATACTATTCTCCCATTATTAATTAACTCCTTACTGGTATATATAATAATATATTAATAATATTATATAAATAAGATAGTAAAGATATGAGGAGTAAAGTATTAGTCTAGTATAATATACAGGGATATAATAACAAGTTCAGTCTAAGTGGAGTATCAGATCCAGGGAAGGTATTACTAAATACAGAGGATGGAATGAATTTGAGCGGTGAGTCTTTGTCGCCTGACCAGGGCTCCCAGGCCAAGCCTTAGCAAGACGGATCAATCTAAAAGATCGGGGATTGTATTAATTCACCTAAGGTCCCCGCAAGATTGCCTAACTGGTTATTCAGCCGACCTGGGATTCTAGCGAAGCTACCTTGTCCGCAGAGATTCCGAAACGAATAGTTTTCTCAGCAGTCATTTCTTTATCCCGAAGACAGAGTAAGAAGGTACGGCACCGGGGATTCGAACCCCGCGACTGATCTTCCCTTCAAAGGCGTTGATCGAAGTCGGCCCCTCGTGCCGCTCAAGGAGATCGATCGAAAGGTTGGTTTTAGGGATGGATTAACAAATGACGAGATGAAAAGGGAGGGGTGGCATTTGGGCCTGACCATCTTCTTCATATTTCTTCCCCTCAATCAAAGAGCTAGAAGGGACTTCATATTTCTTCCCCTCAATCGATCAATCACGAAGGACTGAAACTTGTCCGTGATTCCAGTTATTACTCGAGAACAGACCGGACACACATATCTCATTCATGATTGGATCATTCAGGAAATCGTAATTACATATATAATTCATTCACCGTAATTACATATATAATTCATCGCTTCATTCTTCCTATCGGATCGGATTGGATCGAATTGGATCATTCAGGAAATCGTGTAATGAAATCGAGAATTCACCGATACCGTAATTACTGCTATAATTCATGAATGCATAATTACATATATAATATATGCATTTCCCACTTACGAAATAGTGTAATTACTGCTATAATTCCTCACCATATGAATAGTGAGTCCCTACCGGGCCTCTCCCCTCGGGGATTGGGGTGGGTGGGTAAATAGTGGTCGAGCCTTAAAGCGCATCCTCACCATATGAATAGTGAGCCCCTAACCGGACGTTGGTCGAGACTGAAAAAAGGGGCATGATGGCGGCGATGGCGGCCTTTTAGTTCTTCAAGTTGATGGCGGTGGTCGAGTCATGCTGTAGCATGATGGCGGCTTTTCCCTCCCCCAAAAGAGAGTTGCTCCTAACCATATGAATGGTTAGCGTTAACACTCCTCTCCCTCACCATAGGAATAGTGAGTCCCTCACCCATATGAATGAGTGAGTCCCTACCGGACCTACCGGGCCTACGCAAGCGCCTATAGAGGGTTGTTGTTCCTGGATAAGATATTGATTCTTCCATATAAGAATAGAATCTCATTGTGGTGTTTATGGGCTAATTGCTCTCTTCTCCCAGAATTGCTTCAGTTAAAGGAAGCAACTTACCAAGCTAGGGCCCGATAGGGTCAACCTGGTACCCAACCGGCTCCCCCACCTGTAAACCAACTAACTGTTTTAATAAACCCTTTTCCATCACAAGGCCTAGTGAGTACGTCCGAGAACCAATCTTCAGGCCAATCGTCCAATAATCATCCTCCTGGACATTCCAATCAAATTTTATGTTTGGACTCCACCAAAGTGAACCTTGTGACTCACAGTCGACAATATGGGCTAATAGCTGAGCTAATGCCAACTGATACCAACAACTCTCCACCCATTAGTAGTGGCCCCTTGAAGATACCGTGACCTAAGGTTGATCTACCCCCTAAGGTACCGAAGATCCCTTTACGTCATACCGCTCAGAATTCGCATGCAAGAGCCACTCATCAATACAGCATAGTAGATGATCTAGCTCAGTCCCCTACCGCTATGTCATCCTTAGAGGTCCTTCAAACCTGCCCATCACAGAGGAAGGCCTTACTATCTTCTTTGGGGTTTGTCGATCCTTCGGATGACAGAATGATTACCTTTTATATCGATAACACAACACCTCACCTTCCACCTTCTGTTGCATTCCAAATTCTGGTCACAATAAAGAACGTCATTGTTCATCGGTGCATCATTGATGAGGGAGCATCCACATGTGTTATGTCTGCCAATGTTTGGAAAACACTTTGATCTCCTGAGTTAGTGCCATCTACAATTACCCTTCGAGCGTATGATGGCCATCCCTCTCAACCATAGGGACTATATAAAAATGTCCCCATCGAACTTGCCGGTAAGACCATTCTTGTCGATGTTGAGGTCATAGATGCCCCATTGGACTACAACATCCTCCTCGGACGTAGTTACATGTATGCTATGCAGGCGGTTGATTCCTCAGTCTTCTGCATTCTTATTTTTCCACATAACGGGAAGATCACAACCGTTGATCAGATGACTTATTATTACCCGAAGTATCATCTCAATCCAAACAACGTCTTGCCTACTATTGAGGGAAGCCAACCCATTTCCTCTCTTACAGGAATAGGCCCTAGAGTCTTCAAAGACTCCACTTTACTTCGCACATATTATGGTCCTCCTCTTGTAGTGTCGATACCGAGCACATCCAACATGTGTATGGTGATATCATCCCAGAAACTGGTAGATCCTGTGCCTACCTCAATAGGTGCATCATCATCTCAACCATCAGGAATGCCCACCGCTCCAGTTTCATCCATCCCATCATGGGGAGGTGTTCCAGTTCTAGGGTCTCCCTCTTCTCAAATCCCGTTCTATTTGATTTAGAAGTGAGTGGGTGGGCCGTTCCGAACTACCGGTGCTAAAGCGTAATTACATATATAGAAAGAATGACAAGCAGCATTGTCGATAGCCTCTTTTCTTTCCTCAATCCCATCCATAAATAAAGGCCAACTCTTCCCAAATCAATAAGGCCTTTATCACAACCCTAGTTTTCAGGAGTGGGCGTATTTTGGGTTTTAGGAGGCTTTCAAGACGCTTTCTTCAATCCTCGAGGGAAGAAATAGAAGGCTTTCCTTGGCCTGGCTAGTTACTTTGAATACGAGCATGTCATTAGTGACTTTGAGGGGAAGAAATATAGGGCCGGAAAGCCCGTCACTGAAGCGCTATTTTGCCCCCGTCCCGTCACAAGAGCGAGCTCGGTGTGGTGTTGTAAAACCGAAATCGCGTATATAATATCACACCGTAACATCTATCTGGGTTCTCCATCCCCTCCATCAGGCAAGCCGGAGAGGACCCTTCAAGCCCTTCATTCAATGCCTTAGTTCACGAAGTATTATCCCGGATTACTGAACTAGAGCCTTACTGTAAGTATTTACCCCCAACGCCCAATAGGGCAGGGCCTTTCAAGGCCTTATTTATCGATTCATCCCTGACGGCAAAGCCTTACTTAAACGTGAACCCCTTATTCCCCTCAAACTAACCCCGCCCGACGGGGGACTTAATAATCTGGGTTTATTCGTCTCTAAAACCAATTTGTTTGGTAGGTCAGATAGGGAACTTGCTTGTGATGCTGAGTGCCAAACTCGAAACTTTACAAGCTTAGAGCGGGTGGAGCATGATATAGAGGAGCTACCCCTGCGGCCCAACCTGCACAAACACATATGCTGTCGATCCAGCTCTTCCTATTGAACACCGAGTGGGAAAGGGGTAACCGGCATGCCCTACAACCTATATCAATTTACTAGTATCCCATACTCCTATCTGTCCCAACCATTCTATACTTGACCGAAATGCAACTTTGGCGGCAACATTCACTCATATAAGTTCATTTTGGTGAGGCGGAGTAACGTGAAAAAGTCGAATGCAACCGGTCGAAAACTAGAAAGGAGAAGGGGGTCCGCTCCCTCGCCTTGAATGCGGCCAAAGCCTACTCATGATATTCTTTGAATAGAGATGAATAAAATGGGGTTGGCTGGAAGTGTATCAGCTCGGGGAAAGGAGGCCAGGGGATAGAAAGGAATAGATAGTATATGTTAGCCCGGGAAAATAGATGGATAGTGGATACCACTTAGTGGGTGGGGCTAATGATCCGATTTCCAGTCCGTCTCTTTCTGTTGGTCGGGCTCTCCCCCTAGCTCGTTGGTTCCCAGGGAGCCAGGGAGCCGTAGCAGGGAAGCAGCAAATGGAATAGAATGAGTAAGCGAATGAGCTAGAGCATAATAACGTATATTATCTTTTATATATGGTGACATCATAACAGAGACGCCCAAGGTTACTTATTTGGTAAGGGGGTCGAACCGAAACAAAGAAGGGTCTCTTGAAGCCCAATTATTTCATACGTACAGAAGTTATTCCCTCTTGTAAAAGGCATAGTTAGTTGGCTGAATCGAAAGGGATAAATAGGCGGTCTAAATATTGTATCTACCTCAATCTTACGGGCAGCTATCGTTATTGAAGTTAGGGTGTAGAGCCAAGGTAGAACCATTGAACTATTGAACCAACAACCGGAAGAGCATAAGAATGAGAAAAGCAACGGTACACCCGGGAAAATATTACCGATCTTAGTGCCGGAGTGGAACATCATATCTCCGCGGTTAGATCCTCCAAGCTTTATTCCTCAATTGCTATACCGATACTTAGCTTTGAGATCATAGTGCCCGACCACTAGAATAAAGCTCCTTATGTTCTCCGTTTATCCTCCCAATGCATCCCAGGATTTCCTCCCGATCGGCACTTAACCATCCCATCCCGTTTGACCCCTAACCAAGCCTAACAGAGAGCATTTACTACACCTTAGAGTACGCTCATCAAAGTGACTGCTTCCAATCATTAGTGCATGCTTCCTCCATAGCTGGGATAGGATGAGGGGATTCGTAGAAGCAATGGCTCCAGCACAACGATGGAGCATTCAAATGGATGACCTCGCTCTCAAATGGGTAGAAAAAAAATGACGAAATGAATCTAAGTGATCTAAACAAATGAGCCCACCAAGTGCTACGGGTGCATTATATAAAGACAGATGCGCATTTTATATCTGATCTATCCACCCATTAAACGCATTGACGTATATCAAAAACATACCTAATCATTGATGATCCACTAGTATTCGAAGTCTCTCCGCTCATAGCGATTCTCTGGATACAGAACAGGGTGTGTAATTTGCTATTGTAGCTCAATCGCCGATGTGTGTCTCGTAACAGGACTACACTCAAAGGCATACAGGTGCTGCATGGCTGTCGTCAGCTCGTGTCGTGAGATGTTTGGTTAAGTCCGCCCCCATCTTGTGTCGCTAAAGCATGCATGCGACTTATTATCCAGCCGGCCTCTTGCTCGCATTTATTAAGTAGTGCTTTATTACGTTCATCATGTATTGGTTAGTTAAAGTGATCCTTCGTAAAGTCTTTTTGGCATTTCAGCCTCTTTTCTTCCATTTGATAAAGGCATTCGTCAAGTAAGAGGCATTTAAGTCCTTTCCTGGACTTCCGTGGGCCTTCGTAAAGTAAGAGGGTAAGGACCAGAAAACAGCAGCTTTTATTGATGTAAATACCACAACCGAATTAACTAACCAAGCAGACCACAAGGAGGAAATGAATGATGGGAAGTGAATTCCATAAGCCTGCTTCTCTCCAATTCGAACAGAATTCCCTCACTTCATGTATCCGCCTGTCCTTCGAATTGAACCAACAATAAGACCTGCATGTTCTTCGGAACGGATATAACCAGGGGTTGGAGTTTCATGAGCGGACTCTCTCATTTAGTAGCCTGTACCCGAACGTATAATCGTGATTCATCCGATCCCGATTATTGGATTAGCTATCGATTGGTTGCAAGTACTACATTTTGGGTTATTTATATTGAGAGACAGATGGTAAAGGGTTTACGAGTCTGGGGTTTAAACAAGCCTAAGGATGAGCTATCCCACGTCTCACCCAATTCCGATCGGTGTTTCTCTAAACATTAGCAGCTTTAATAATAAGCAGCGCGGGAAGGTTTATCTTGTTCGACCGGTCCTCTCCCCTATAGGGTAAGGGTTAGGCCTTGGATGGGGGATGGAGAAGATATCTTATGGATTCGAGGGCCTTCCAGAGAAGGTATTGGTTATTCTCTCGAGTGGTTGGAGCGGGACCCGGAGAATAGGTGAATGTGGGGTTTTTAAGCCGATCCCCTTGATGATGCCAGTGAACCACAATCAGTGAAGGCATCTGAGCTAGATCGAGAGCCGATTTCATATTCCCCAGTTCCAGCCATTTCTTTAGTTGACCTAGAAGGGGCAGAGCCTATCTAAATAAGGTTATGGTAGTAAATCAAATTGAATAGCGGCTGCTAACGCGTCAAGATTTGATTGGAACACGTAAATATTGAACTACGGGCAGGGGTTCTAGGCGAAGCGCTGGCTCTATGGCTCTCTCTACTCCCGCCCTTGCTTCTCCCGTCTCCGCCCCTGTAAATGGCTCTCCTTTAAGCCTTACACCATTGATACTACTTGTTGCCTGCCTTTATTCGAGCTGCGGGAGAACTCTGTTGGCGCTGACTATTTAGGTCCTCCACTTCTGGCGAATGGTAGGGTTCTCTGCTCCTTCTTCGTTGATCCAGTGGTTCTGATAAGAGAAGATAATAGGCAGCAGTCCCCGCAATTAATGAAGCAAGTTGTATAGGTAGAAAGGTATAGTTATTCAGGTAGGTAGTTAGCACAGGCATGAACCGAAAGGCAGGTAGATCAATTCCTAGCGATAGAGTTGGTTCTAATGGATGAATCATATCGTCAAGACTCGGCCGGAAGAAAAGGTAATAGCGGTACCCGGAAGGTAATAGTTGTACCAAGAATACTTCTTCATAAGGAAAGGGAAGATAGGGTAAAGGGGGTTCCTAGTCAAGGTTATCAATGTTTTACCCCTACAATCATAAACCATGCAAAGAAAGCATTCTTTGACTTCAAAGTTGGCTTCCTCTGTTTCCAGCTTGTATTGATTACCCGTATTCAGGCATTACCTGTATTATGGAATCATAGTACAAGATTGAACAGTAATGGTTACGTAACTACATAGGTACTCGTATTAGCTTGTATACATGTTTCGATATCACCTGTAATGAATACGGTTTACTCATAGTAACTAAGCATCTTGTCTGTTACCTTATTCAAACCATTAGACTCGTAGTGATTGCACAGCTTATACTAGTGATTAGTACGAGCTATACAAACCATTACACTTTGAATGCAGTTGAGTCTATACAGGGCATTACTTCTAACTATGAATATGTGGTACCTATATGATTCGTTTGGCATTTACACTATGTTTATGAGCATGTTGTATCCGTATTTATTACTAGTAGTAGTTCCAAGGTTGTTTTCAACTAGTAGTATTACACTTATATTGATGACAGAGATAAGATAAGCCCATTCCTTATATAAGTACTGTTAAGTTCTATTCGTATCGCTCAGCTTACTCATACGGTAACTACAGGTACTGAATAAGAGCAATTAGGGCATATAGTAGTCCATAGTACACCATGGATGTACTAGTATGACTATCCTGTATCACCCTTAGTTCTAGTACCATACTGAGATTACCCGGTGACTAGGGAACAAGGGGAATAGATAGGATGGATACTACACAAGGGTCAAGCTAATCCATAATCACTAGTATCAACTTAGTTAAAGCATAGAGCTCTTTTTTAGTGAGCACATATCCATAGCTTAGTTCTAATCACTATATGACCGTAATCATAGTGTACCAGTAATGCCGAGTAAGCTTAACCTTAATATGAGCTGCTTCTAGTTTAGTATTATATAAAAGTCCATGCATACTCTGATGTCGTCCCCTCCCCTGTTATTATATGTATTCACTCCTAATATACCTGGGTGGGAAGTATAGAAGGAGAGAAGAAGGACCTTCATGAGCTGTCTGAACTTCCCATCCCTGAACCCTTCATGAGATGTATGGGGCTGTGAAGGAGAGAAGGAGCTGGGAATGAGAGAATGCAGTAGAGATAAGAAGGAGAACGCCACATCCTCCAATCCGCCCTGTAAAGGAGCTTAACTTTTGTTAAGGAGGCGTCCCTATAGATAGACTTCCCTGTTCATGAGCGCCTTCTTCGTACAGTAAGGAGACTATATGTCTTCACTGCAGGATCGAGCTTCACTGGGAAGGATAGAGCTTCACATGCCCTTCTTCACATCCCATACCTGAAGGAGATACGTGAAGCAGAGAAGGATAGATGTCTTCCCTTCCCTATCCTTCCTACCTGGGATTACCCCCCTCATCTCAATCCCTGCTTCTTCACCCCTCACTTTTTTTTACCTCGCTATCCTTTTTTTGGTGAGCCCTCTCTCCATCATAGGTTTAATCAGCAGGAAGGTCGGAAGGAAAGTCCTCTGTAAGGGGTTAGATTATACCAAAGAATCTAAGTTTTATGCGGCTAATGCGAGTTCTAGTTTCATTGGAGAGGCGCCCTTCGAGGGGTGAAAGTGGGGATACAGCGCATTCAAAGGTCCTTTCAATACTTCCTTCGACAGCTCTACCACCCATACTTCCATCGATAGCTCTCTCTCCGTCCACTACTGCTCGCTAACCATCTCCCCCGCTCATGCTTCCATCCAATAGATATCCCTCCGCTCAGACTTCCTACTGCTCTCCCTACCGCCCACTACCGCTAGTTCACGAACAAGCAATCTCCCCTTCCAATGAACTTCCTCTGTCAAACGAACCTGCCTGAACCACATAGAATAGATATTGATTGATGATTCTTTATCTATTTTCTCTTTCTTATTATAGCAAGGTAGATTCCTACACACCGGATCTTATCGCGCATTATTATTAGTGTACTTCAGATTTGGCCTTTCAGACGCTTTCATCCCTGTGTTTGTATGGCTACGGGAGGACCTAGACGAGTCTTCGTTCTCCCAAGGCAGGGATATAGAACCTGACCTGTACGATATTTAGTTTAACCTAAGCCAGGGATATTTAGTAGCGGGACTGGTAATTTGATCCATTTACGAGTAGGATTTCTACTAAGCCGGGGATAACCTTACAATTAGTCGGGCTCTCCTAAGGCTTGGATACTACTGGACCCTGGACAAGTCTGAGCACCTAAGGCTGGTTTATACACCACTTGATCTTGGACCATCTAGTTGCCGAACCCCGCAAAGCAGCTCCTGTGCGGCCGGTGCTTGCACTAGCCGGGGGTTATATGACCTTGGCGTTTTGATCCAGCAGCGGATGATGCCCTTATATATATAATATAAATAGCCAGTTTTCCACCCTTTCGATGCTCTGGTATATCGCCCACAGGCGCTCATCGGGCAGTTGAAGATTTAAATAATGCCCTTTAAGACGCTTTGGCTTGCCTATGTCTCCCTTACTTTGTGGACGGCTCCCAACCCTTCTACTCTGGGTTGTGCTTGGACGAGCCGGTTCCTACTAACGATGGCGGCCTTTGGGGATGTTATGAGTTCACCGTACATATTCACCCGTTTCTCGGAAGAACAAGTATAGGGGCCGCATACAGAAGAATCTTGCAAGCAAGTAGAGGTGACGGATCCTTTAGCCCCGGACCATACAGATAGTTTATGGATGGATAATAGCTCCCCGTACAAGGATAAGGAGGAGGCCCAGCCCTTTACAAGTTGGTGCTTGCCGGGATCAACCTTATTACGGATCCATCAGAGCCAGTATCCATAGATAGGTGCTGGCTCAGAATAGCTTCGTCCATCTTTGTGGCTGCATCCAAGGAGATATCTGTACTACATTCATTCAATAATTATACAAATAAGAGCTCCGTACATCTAGGTTGCTGCTTCCAGAGATACCCGTACTACGATCATTAGTCATATTAAGGACCGTAACAACAGTTTGACTTTATGGCTCCTAATAAACATGTTATTCCGATAAGCGTTTCAACTTGATAACGCGCCCGAACAAAGGAGGGCGAGGTAAGTGTAAAGTTGGACCGCGATACCAGGTCGGGCAGGACCTTAGACGCATATTCTGGTGAGGTGCAGGTGGGAACCGAAACATATCTTATTGGCTTGCTGGTATTTACAAAATAAGTATCATTTGGGTGAGCAGCCCCATAAGCCGTAAAGTGAGGGAACTCTCGTACCGTAGTGTGAAACCATCTACCGTAGTGTGAAACAAAGAGGGGGGTGGATGGGAAACAAAGGGGGCGTAAAGAAGGGAAGGGAGGCGCGGAAGAAATCAAGGGGTGTATAAATGGACGTTGGAAAGCGTAATACGAAGTCGTCGCTAAAACACCTTTATAATCAAAGTGATAGTGATCCAACTCATTCCGCCTCAGATTCGTGATAAACTGGATCTCTTGTTTCGTGATAAACAGAATATGTTGGTGAATCAGTTGGATATTCATTAGTTGGCGAATCGTCTGTTGTTGAATTGTCCGTTGGAAGATAATATGTAAGCTAATCAGCTAGCTTTATTCTATTCTCTTTCACTTCCTTCCTCACCCACTGCCCATAAGAAATGCGCATGAAAAGCGCTTATAATGCCCTTCTTGAATGAGAGTTCCGCAGCTTACGAGCCAACCTTTCCCGATGATCCCTAAGATCCTTCATCTCCATCCGCAGCTGAATCCGCATCTCCATCTTCAGTACCCGCATCATCTCCAACAGCTGCCCTCGAACCCTTGTCCAGATCAGAAATGGGAGCTTCGGTTCAGTCACAATCCTTTTTCTTATCCTTTTCCGGTCTATGCCGCTTACGGCTTTGCAGCTTCCATCCCAATCACTATCCCGAGACGAGTTAAGGTTGACGGCTTCTCTGGCAAAGAAAAAGCCAGGGAGTAGGATAACTATCCCATGAGCATAACGAGGTAAGGTTCCCGGCTTCTAAGCGCAACACGCAGTTATCGCAAGGTATGACCATTGCTAAACAAGCCCGGGAGGTCCTGGTCCCAGCCTGAAACGTTACAAGGTAGTATTCATTGCAAGAACTATATCGGTAGATGCTAACCCGCCCCCAAGCTTAGTAGGTTGACGAGCACATGAGCAGGACGAGGTAGGTCTCCAGCGGAAAATGGAATAGCAGGACGAGGGCTAACCGGCGGACTAACTATAATAGGTGCATGGCGCACGAACCAGCTAGCGATACCCCTTTCCTTTCCTACCAAGCAAGACCTCAGGATGCAGCTCAACCCGTCCATAAGCAGCATCAGATTCCAATAACATTCGTGCACCTAACTCACTCACTCTGTCGGGATGGGGTAATGTGGGGTTGGAAACGGATAGATAGAAGATACCCACCTGGCCGGAAGAAGCGGCCAGATGAGGAGGTATGAGCGAGAAGAGACAAGAATGAGCACCTTACCAGCTTCTTATATTTACCAACCATCCTTCCTCTCCCGTTGGTCGAGTCCCTACCGGGCCTCACCCTCCTCTCGATGGCGGCGATGGCGGCCTTTGTGGTCGAGCGGCCTAACGGCACCTCTCCCTCACCATATGAATAGTGAGTCCCTCTCCTACTGTCGAGAGTTCGTCCCTCACCCTACCGGGCCTCTCCCCCTTGTCGAGAGTTCGCTTGCTCACCCCCACCCAATAGGTAAAATAGGAGTTTTTATATAATCTTTTAAAACCAAATATTGTGCCTGCGCCGAACCTGGTAGGTGGTGCTAAGGCCCCTTAAGGTATAGGTGCGGTAACTTTCATTGTATATGAGGTTATGAATGTGATTGACTATTGGCTTACCGGCTTGCAAGGACCTCCCGGCAAGTCTAAAAAGAAAGCCATAAATTTCCTTGCCTAATGGGCTATACACACTCTTCTGTCACGTATGGCGACTCCCTCGGTGGAAGGTTTCTTGGTTACTTGCACGTGGACTTGGCGGGTTCCTTAGGCGTACTGGGTGGACTTGATGACCGTGGCCTTGGGATGAAAGAATATACCTCGTATTGGGACGTGATAGAAGTTCAAGCAAAGCATAAAGTGCAGCAACACTTGGATGACACCTACCTGGCATCGACTCTTGGATCAACTATTGGCTATCGGCTATGCTAAGCTATAATAGAGAAACATTGTAAAGGGGTATAGTTAAGTAATAAGAAAAATACATTTCATTGTTCTGATAATTAATGTTTGGCCCCCTAAAAGAGCGAATTTGGAAGAGAATGGCGAATGAGGATGTTTTGTATAACCAGTAAGCAAGCCAAGTAAGCAAGCCAAGCAGCCACGGTGGAATATCCAAGCCTAACCGAGTAGCTGAGTATGCCATCCCAGCTAGGACTGGCATCATCAAGTGGATCGACACCTGGATCATTGATTCCCGGCATCTAGTGAATCACTACAAGTCATCGAGTGATCGCCTCTTGGATCGCCTCTTTCTCGGCATCTAGTGAATCACTACAAGTCATCGAGTACGGGCGTCTAAACCTACCTGGATCGAGTGAATAACCACCTCCTGTCATCGAGTGGATTACCACCTGGAATCATAGGTAAACGATATGAAAGGGGTATATTTAAGTAAAGAGAAAATCCATTTCAGTGTTCTGATCCCTAAGACCCTTGGAAAGAACCTAAAGGCGGGTTCTAAATCCTATCCAAAAGAAGGAAGGGTTCGTTATAAGATTTCCTTGCATAAGAAGGCACCAGGTGGGGCATGAAGTAAGGTAAGTTAGTAAAGGTGGATAGTTAGAGTAGGTAAAAGAGTGAAGTAGGGCTCTTTCTAGCCAAGCCAGTGGGTTCAAATTAATAAATCGTATCCTGCTGATGCTCGGCCGGAATAGTCATAATGGTACCAAGATATGTAAGCAGCAAGGTGTGATTCCAGTGAATGTTGTCTGGAGGAAGCTCGTCCAAAAGCTCTAGGTTTCAAATGCTTGTGTAAAGCTATCTCTGTCGAACGCCCATGCCTCTAAGTTGAGGTAATGGAGTAAGCCGGTCGTCTATAAAGGGTTGACGAAAGGAAGGTAATACAACTGATCTAAGCGCCCACTTCGTGCCTCCTTCCTTTCAAATAGGTAAGTTCAAGCCTGTGAACCGGTAATATCAAGGGTGTTATGGAGAAAGAAAATATATAAAGACTCCCCGGGCAATATCAACTGGTGATATATGGAATAGAGGTTGGTAAAGAGAATGAACAGGGTGCCCGGTTGGTAACAGTGAAAGTAAAGGGATTTATCATAAAGTAAGTGCGGTACCACTCCACTAAGTAAGCATTCCTTTCCTGGCTTAAACAAGAGGTTTGGGCATAGGTTGGGTGATGCATTAAGTAAGGGATATGGTAAAACAGGTGGATAGCATGCACGTAAGTAAAGGTAAATAGGGCTCTTCCCTAGCAGTGGGTTCAAATTCCTAAATCAATTCCTGAGCTCGGCCGAAACAACTAGTCATAATGGTACCAGCATCTGCGAGCAAGTGTGATTCCAGGCCTTTTCAATGCTGTATGCCTACCCCACCCGTTACCGTTGTCCAACAGCTCTATCTATGTGAAGCCCTCCTTCCATTAATTTGATGCAGTAAGTCTAAGTAAGTAAGGCAGTATCTCTAGGTGAGTAAATAGAAAAGGTGGGTGCCCGGATAGCGTAGGTAAACACTGAAGTTCAGGCAAGTAAGAAGCATCTAAAGTTCCCGCTGTCTAAATTCATAACTAGTGTTTTAGCTCGTCCCGAAAAGAGAAGGTATAGTGCTGCTACTACCCACTAACTAAGACCTGCCTTAAGCAAGGCACGTGTGGACCTCTCACAAAGGTTGGTTGAAGCAATAAGTAAAGGTCTGGTAAACAGGTGGATAGAGCATGGTAAGTCAAGAAGGCAAGGTAGGCATAAGGTCAATAGTACTAGTGCCTACCCATGAAGTAAGCATTCCTCAAGCAAGTTCGAACGCCCGCCTCCTGTGAATGCTCTGTTGAACGCAGGTCCAACAATGCTCTCTCTATGTGAAGGCCCTTCTTTCCCTTCCATCTGATCAAATGAAGTAAGTCTAAGTAAAACAGGCGAGTATCTCTCTCTTGCCCTTGATTCGATGACACGATGTGGTGTGGTGATGTTCCGTGTTCGGTGTGGATGATGAGGGTTTGTGGCGTGCTGGATTTCATTATGGATGGATAATGACGTATATAATATCTAGATATTCTCTCCCTCACCATATGAATAGTGAGTCCCTACCGGGCCTTCGGTCGAGTGCCTAAAAGTCCTTTGCCTTCCACAGTAGGCCGGCTCAACAGCCTTGAGATGATATGATCCGATACGAACTAGCT
>Ga0228600_1000039_pt1 | contig 16540 bp, 9 predicted proteins | sample CRU5metagenome_FD_182730 | JGI IMG/M metagenome (GOLD analysis project Ga0228600, IMG submission 182730) | Spruce roots microbial communities from Bohemian Forest, Czech Republic - CRU5 | ecosystem: Host-associated > Plants > Roots > Unclassified | place: Czech Republic: South Bohemian Region... | reverse complement strand
ATCGGCGGGAGAGGGAAAGGGAAAGCACTCGACTAGCCGGTTCATCTAGCTTCAAATGCCCTGTCTTTTCTGTGGGCACTAAACCGATAGAAAGAGTTAGGGCTGGATCAAATACCAATCCCCCAACCTCCGTGTATTGATCGAATGCCGCTTCTATCTCCAAGAAACCAATAATGGAATTCGGCGAAAAGGGAGTATTCAGTTTCGACTTAAGAACCATATGAAGCGAGTCGTCTATTGTTTACATGAAAACACTTGATCCATCCCCGCTGCTTTTCCCTCTTCACCAGCGCTCAAGGCTGCGTGAGAGTTCTACGGTAGACGAATAGGCTTTTGATGGCCGGTTCCCGAAGAGCGAATGAGGGCGAGTGCTATCTTTATCATTCATGCCGACCAGAGTTTCGGTCGAGTACGGTCTGGTTCATAGGAGAAGGATCCGCTGGGCAGCCTTGAGCAATATAGTTGTAAAAGAGAAAAACATCAAGCGGAGTTATGGTTATACAGACAATGCATTTAATAATGGAGTTTAACCACCACTTATGAGACTTGATGACCATATCAGAGTGCATTTACTACCGGATTTTCACCATAACTTGAGAAAATCATGCCATGATGTCATCCATAAAACTGTAAATCAATCAATCCTATAACCTACCTGTTCTAACCCGATTTCCGTCACTTTCACATTTATGATTCTAATTTGGGGGTAATTGCACTGGACAGACACTGACGTAACCATACTGAGTGGCATGGTGACCTTGGCTCTATGCCGCTTTGATGCAATGATGCAACCTAAACTCTATGCACTGCATTTTTCAATATCTACCAGCTTGAATGACTTTCAAAAAGGACCTCCTCCCGACCGGTGGTGTCTTACTCTTACAAGAAACTCACTGTCAAATTGAAAACTTATGACTAGACCCGACTCGACTAACTGACTCTCTCAACCACAGGGTTTAGTTTTATTAGACCTGATGCGACTAGACCGACTGGCTCAGCTGTAGGGCTGAGTTTGATTGACTCGACTAGACTATAACAGAAAGAAAAGTACTATACATGACTCCTCTGACAAGAGCATGGAAACTGAAGTTGATGGAGGGGTGGAGGGTTTCAGGCAGGAGACATTCACCCACCCCTTGCGGAGCGTGCCGTCTAGCTAGGCTAGTTGAACAGCTCCTGATTCACGAATGTCTGCAACTAGGAAAGGTCCTAACCAATGCATCTTCTATTTCCCCGTATGTTTAAAGTACTTGTTGTCGTAGAGCAGAACAAAGTCTCCCTTGTCTAAAGTATTTATTTTAATATGTCGATCATGCCATGCCTTCTGCCACAACTTCTCAACCATCTGATGTTACTGTGCTAGGAACCGGTCTTCCTCTAATCCCATTAGCTTTGTAATGTGGCTTTGAATGGATTCTTCCTTAGACATCTTGGTAGATTACACAATGAATAGGCTGGGTATCATGAACTCTGCAGGTACCACTGCTTCCTTACCATAAACCAGAAGGTGCGTGCTTCGTTAACTTCTTGCTTGTTGTAATGTATGCCCAAAGCACAACTGGTATCCATTCATCCCAGTCATCGTGATTGATTGCGCAAACTTTAGTCAAGCCTCTTTCTAGGATCTTGTTAAATGCTTCGACCATCGCATTTGCTTGAGGGTGATACGGGCTACTGGTATGGTGTTGTATCATAAATTCCTAAGTTAATGCCTTCATGGTGGAGCTCATGAAGTGTTTACCTTTATCAGTTGTCGAACTTCTAGGACATCTGAACCTAGATATGATATTATCAAATATGAACCTTGCGGTCATATGAGTATTGCAATCCCGAGTCGGTGCTTACTTTGCCCACCGAGTGAGATAATCAGTCGCGATAATTATGTATACAACATCGGAATGTCTAGCAGGAGGGTTGATGGATCCAATGAACTCGACCGCCCAATTCTCGACTGGCTGCAATGCAACTACCAGGTGCAGAGGTAACTCGTCCCTCCTGGAAGGTCTTCCCGTCCTTTGGCATACGTCGCAGGATTTGGCATAATCCTTAGCATCCCTGAAGACTGTGGGCCACCACAGTCCCACCTGCAATACTTTATAAGCTATTTCCTTTCCTCATTAGTGGCCTCCTGCAACCCCGTTATGGCATTCCCACCAAATTCCTAAGCATTCATGATCCATGACGTAGCGCCTGATTATGCTGTCAATGCCCAGTTTGTATAACTGTCCGGTGATCAGCTGATAGTCCGCAGCCCTAACAACGAGTTCTTCTTCTGTATTGAAGTGTACTCTGGAGGCGCAAGTCCCATTGTAAGGAAGATGGCATTATCCTCCAAGTAATCTGGCATGGCTTCCACTTGGAATAAATCCGAGTCCGACTGTTGATCGTATAGTGATCCTCCGGATTCCCCGTCTCAATTCTGGACAAGTGATCTGGGCCAACATTGTTCTTTCCTAGGTTCACAATCACTTCAAAATAAAACTCCTAGAACAACAGAAGCCACCTACAGATGCATCCTTCCAAAACCGACTTGTTCACCAGGTATATTAAGGTTGAATGATCTGTGAAAAACTTTAAGCGTCCACCCAACAAATAGTGCTTTCACTTACGACGTTCACACCATTTGCTAGGGATGGACTCGCTACGATTGCTGCCTTTCCTGCATGTGGGCAGACCAAGCATTGTGAGAATAGGGCCTCACAGATTAAAGATCAGACCAGAAGCCCACGAGCCCGCCCAGGAGCATTGGAAGAAGATACAGAGCCTTAAGCCCTGGAGCCCGTCCCAGGAGCATTTTTCTCTATGGTTGGGACTACCTTTAGCCCTGGAGCAAGGGAAGACCTTTAGCCCTGGAGCATTTTTATATTAGGGACTCCCAGAAAGAAGCGAGTTAGTTACTGGGGATGGACGATTGAAGGAAGAAACTTAGGGGATATCGTTGCCCAGCGTCAGAGGAACCTTCCAGTCCTGCTTGCCCCGTTCGAATCCTGCTTCTTGAACCTTACCTCCAACCTTCGACCTTTACTGCCTTTCTGCTTATATCTTTACTGCCTTCTTTTCGACTTACCTCCGACGAAGACCTTGACGGAGGATTCTTCAACTCTACCTTTACTTTAAAGAACCTTCCGACGAAGACCTTTACTGCTTAACCTTCCGACCCACCTTACCATATTGGGGGTAGAGTCACCTAACCATATTCGGGGTCAAGTCACCTAACCTACCTATTTAGGACCCGCCTTCCCACTTATCACTTGAATGCTTCGAACCACCTGGTGACCCACCACCTACCCTATTAGGAACCGCCTTAACACCAAACTCCTACCCTACCCTTTTTAGGACCCGCCGAAACTATTTAGGGCCCGCCTTCCGACCAACCAAATACCCTACCTAAACATATTGGGGGGGAAAGTCACCTAACCTACCTATTTAGGAACCACCTTCCAACTTCTCCCCCTCATGGACGATCGGCCGGTGGATACTCGATTCATTCCCGAACCTCTATCGCTCGTGGATGCGTGATAGAACAAAAAGTTGCCCTCTGCTCGGGTGGTTTCAATCTGTACCGAATCAGCACCCTAAAACCTTTTCATTACGAGGAACCCCAGAAAGTGATTGGATTATAGGCTGGCTACCCTTCCTGCGATTCCGATATAAGATGCATATTACGTACTGAACCCCCCCTCCGACTGCCTTGGCGAGGCATTAGATTCCGACTGCCTTTGATGAATCCCAAATAATAGTTTATGAGAAGCCCCATCCCTAGAGTGAAATAAATTTCCGTAGATTCAGTGAACCCTAGTCTTTCAAGCCTTCCCACGATGAATGGTTTCCCTTTCAAAAGATGGACTGACTTCAGGGCATTAAATTCGAGTAAGGGCGGGAAGAAACAAACAGATATTGAGTTTAGGGCGGATCGGTATGATACAGTAGAGTCTTATGTATCTGGAGAGTCCTATTCTTTCCCTGAGGAAGCAGCTCTACCCGAACAACTTGGATTTAACCCCCCCTCCGGGAATAGGATTGAATGAGTAAACTTCACACTGCTGAGAAGTGGGGTTTTATCCAGGATTCTTTCATGTCCGTAGGAGCGCCACTCGACCAGCCGATAGGGGTTGCTCGACCTATTAGCCGGCTGCTGCTGCCGCTCGACGCTGCTTCCGGCTGTCCCCTATCCCGTAGATCTTCCCGCACGACGGCTATTCCTCTCTCGAGAGGGGCTTTCGTTAACGAAAAATATTGAATATCCAACTTTGTCGGGCTGCAACAAGTTCCCCTTCACTCACCTGGAGCCTTCCCGTTTCGAATGCAGACTTGATCCTGCGGGTCTGAGGAATTTTCCGTGCGTTAGTTACTCGACCGACCTTCAAATCTTCAGAAGTGAGCGACAGCGCCAGGGCTTTTTGTTTCGGTAAAGAGCTCCGAGCCGTTTGAAAAAAAAAAGTTTATAGGTTTTTAATACTCTTAAGTTAAGATAGGTAGAGTATTTTTATATCTGTAAAAACTCTCAGAAATAGAGAGCTTTCTTTCGGGGTAATGTTGTTAATACGAAAATAATAGAGAGCTACCTCTAGCTTCATGCGCGTATATAAGTTCTAAAGGTAAGGTCCGGTACGAATTAATATTCCTCTGGCTGTAGGTCCAAGGGCGTATGGCATAAAGGTGCGATACAAATTAATACTCCTCTGTCTGTAGAAGCGTGTCTATAAGGGATAAAGTAAGGGTAAGGTGCGGTCCAAATTCATACCCCTCTGACTGTAGGTTTGGCATGAAGTCAGGTGCGAAACTACGAAATATTATTAATGTGGCTGTAGATTGAGACACGTATGACATTAAGTCAGGTCCGGAACTAATGTGAATATGTCCCTAGGTTAAAGCATGCCTATAGGGAATTAAGGAAGAAAGGTCCGCCACGCCGCTCCTAATTCATTCATCATTCCAATTTCTATAGCTTAATGCACGTAAATAAGGTAAAAAGTCAGGTCCGGGACTACTCTTAATCTGCCAATAGCTTTTCGTGTTTCAATAAGGCATGAAGGTCGTGTACTAATGTTGATCTGCCTCTAGCTTCATGGGCATAAGGCATTAAGGTCAAACACTAATGTTGATCTGCCCCTAGCTTCATGCACATAAGGCATTAAGGTCAAACACTAGATCTGCCTCTAGCTTCATGCGCGAATATGAGGCATTAAGGTCAAACACTAATGTTGATCTGCCTCTAGCTTCATGCGCGAATATGAGGCATTAAGGTCCGGGACTAATGTGAATATGTGTATTGCTTGAAGCGCGAATTACATAAGGCATAAAGTCAGGTCCGGAAGTAAATAAGAAATAATCTGCCTCTAGCTTGATGCACGCATATAGGGGATTAAGGCACTTTGCTTTGTTTCTTAATAAAGCACTACAGACGAGACTAACTTCACTCTCCCTCCCGAAGAGAAGTTTTCAGCAACATCGATAAAGGGAAGTCCTGAGCTACCTCCCCTCCCCTCCCCACACCACATATCGCAGGCAGGCACATACGATAAGGCAAGTCGTGAGCTACAGCACCCACCGGGAACTCACTCTATCCCGAAGACAGGCAAGCACTCGGCCTTTCCCTCAGGGCACTCACTTAGCCACGCCGGCACGAAAGACGTAAACTCACTAACTAATTCACTAACTAACTAACTAACTTCCCTCCCGAAGACAGGCGAGCACAGTCTTTTGTTTCTTCCCCTTCTCAAGCTTCATGCGCATATGGCATTTAGCCAGAGGTCCGTAACAAAATAATATACCTATAGCTTATCGCGTTTATACAAGGCATTCAGGCAAGCTGAGTGTCCCGGGCCCCGGCACGACACCACACACACGACACTACATACCACACTTCATTGATGGACGTCTCAAATTCATTAAGTCAGGTCCGTAACTAATTCATATTGCTCTGGCTGTAGGTTAAAGCACGACGTTAAGGTCCGGCACCACATAATATTCATCATCTGTCTGTAGGTTCGATCGCGTATATAATCCATCAAGTAAGGTCCAGTACGAATCAATCTTCATATGCGTCTAGGTTAAGGCGCTCCTATAAAGGCATAGAGTCAGGTCCGGTACAACGATTCATCTATCTCTGGCTTCTTGCGCATATCAAATTCTTAAGTAAGCTGCGGTACTAATCAATCCTCATCTGCCTGTATCTGTTTTCGCGTATATAATGCATTCAGGTACTTCGTGCACTAGAGCACTACATCTGATCTTTGTTTGGCTTATCTATCCTCTTTCCCTAACCTAATTAGCTACGGTACCGGGCACTATCCATCCCTCCCTTTGTAAAGTTCTCGAAATAACCTACCTAAAAGATATCGCGGGCAAGTTCCATATCGCGTACAGGAAGGCAATCACGATAAGGCAAGTCCTGCCTGAGCAACTCTCTATTTAACAGGCAGTCACGAGAAGGCAATTCGTTCATCAATAGGCAGTCGCGAGAAGGCAATTCGTTCGCTACCTACAGCAGCAGGCAGTCACGAGAAGGGAAGTGTCAATAGGCAGTCACGATAAGGCAAGTCCTGAGCTCCCCCCTGCCTACATATTGCAGGCAACAACCATCCATATTTCAGCAAGTCATTATCTATCGCAGCACCACAAACGAGAATAAAAGTCGTTCGCCACCAACCTAGATATTGCAGGGCGGGTAGGAATGGTTGTTTCATAGGTCCTAGGGTTGGCATGCTTAGGTAGGTTTGATAGCAGGTGGTTTGGCAAAGTATCTTTCTTCTCTAGCATCAGATCGTTCTCCCAATGAATCCCACCCAAGCCATCGATCCAGCCGTCCGATCCGATCCACCAGGGTTCATGGTACACGCCATCCCTCCCTCGCATCTTAGCTTCAGTACGACCAACCAGGGTATTCTCCTGTTGCCCTCGCAGAAGCAGTAGTTTATCCAGGCCCAATGGCTCTCTCTCTCTACCAGGCAGCAATCCCAGCCGTACCAGCCCTAAATCCTAGCCAGCCCAAGATCTGTGAAATTAAGTGCTATGGCCGGCCGTGTCACTAATAAGACAGGATCAGCACCACGCAAGACCATAGCTTGGTGGCCTCTATCTATCCTAACCCCGCTGGCGACAGGAGGTAATAAAGCTTCTAGGGCCCTTCCTTCCCTTTCCCGCCCTCCTAAGACAGCAGGCACCAACGAAGACAAGTCGTTAGCTACATATCGCTGGCAGGCACCGGGCTCGCTCGCTCCTTTCCCTCCTCGAATAAAGGCAAAAAGCACTTGACCCACGCCCTCTCTCTGAGCTGGAAGTACCGCCAACCAGGGTATTCTCCTGTTGCCCTCGCAGGACCAGTTAGTAGTGTTGCGGATCGGATAAATAAATTCTATGACCATTTTAGCACGCTGGAGCGCCACTTTCACCCTTCTCAAGGGGTTGGGTTGGGTTGGGTTGGGTTTGGCACCACCAATGGCTCGAGCCGTGGATTCTTGGGTCTGAGCTGCGCTTATACGAACTACTACTGGGTCGGTCTTCTTTTCTTGTCTGTTCGGCCTGTTCACTCATTTTTGTATTCTTCCGGGCTCCGCGGGATACCTCTCTCTCCCAGGCTGTCATTCATTCTTCTGAGTAATAGGTAACTTGCCTGCCTGCGGTTGCTGATACGGAACACTACTGGGTCTTCAGTTAATGGCTAGCTGGGGGCTTGGGTTCATGGGAAGGCCACCCCGCCCGATCGAGCCAGCGATCCCAGCGAGTGGTACCAGCTATCCACGAGGGAGGAAGTCTACCTCACCTTCAATCTACAGTCCAGTCTTTTCACACTACATAACTTGTCCCCATTCATCCGTGATATTCCTTCCTAAACTAGCACAATTTGATTGTTCAGTGCCACAACGGCTAAACTTCAGCCCGCGCACCGTGCGTGTCTTTCTGTCTTTCTGTCTTTCTGTGTTTCTGTTATATATGTATATATTTACTTTATTTCTATTTCATAACCTAAGTAATGTCAAGGTGAGTATGCGAGTAGTGTTTATCTAGGCGGACCTGTACTAATAAGGGTAATGAACCCCTCCCTTCCTTTATCGAGCACGTTTGGCAAACAGTTCTTGTTCTAAGGAAGATCCATAAAAAGGCGTGGGGTGATAAAGAAAATGAAAAGGCTCGTAGAGAAGATTCCTAATGGGGGTGGGTAAATAAGAATACTTAAAAGAAGTAAATAAATCAGATACGGCGGCATAATTCAAAGTGGATTCCTAAAGAAGATCGATAAGAAGTGTCTCAAGAGGATTCCAGGCACCCACCCATATCTATAACTTTAAAGAAGCACGTATATAAATAATCGCCCTCAGAAGGTGGGGTCTAAAGAAAATCCATCAAAAGGTTTCTAAATAAGTGAGGTTCTTTATCATAGCCATAAAAATTCTCATGGGGTGAGGTTGAGCCACTTTTCCTTAATAGAATTTGAAGCAGATCGATTGCCCACCTAATCTTGTTTTTAGATCATAGATATTGAGCACTAGGCACTGAGCTTCAATCATATCCTCTGGGATTTGTAAATACCCAACTGTGAAAGTTGAGGGAAAGGTGGTTTATGCACCCGGTCATCCCATAGAATGAATGAGCCTGCCCCACTCACCCCCCCCTCGGTGTTGATAGAAATATGTGAGCTCGGCAGAGAACAGAATAGAGCATTACCATCCATAGATAAAGGGAAGGAAGGGGTGCTGCTAGCAACGGGACTCTACTGAGGGTAAATATTTGCCTATCCCTGCCCATATTGAAAGCGTGGAAAGTCGGCATTGAGTGCCTCTTATTTCTGGCCAAAAGGCCTTATCAATTAAATATAATTAAGCGTGGTTGAGTCTTCATTGAAGGGTCTTGCTCGTAGTGGTCCCGGCATGATTCTAGGTGGTCTTTTGTAAAAAGCAGAGACACTCAAAACAAAGCCAGGTGCATAAGAGGTATAGGCTACAAAGAGAGCAGGAACAAAGGCAGCAATAGCAGTTTTACCACCATCAGCAAAGGCAGGGCCAGTGCTTTTAGGTGCCGGTGAATAAACACCATCTCCTTAGCCTTCATCTCGCCCGGATAAATATATAGTTCCATATATAATATAAGTCCCAATTTTGTTGACCCAAATACTAGCATCACGGCCAGGATCTAGAATGAAAATAACAGGAGTCAAGGTCTAAGTGGAGATTTTATCTACACTGATATTACAAGCTTTGATGGAAGGGATGCTGATAGTGATCGAGATGAAGAGCCAGATATTCGTGGTCAAGAGCCATATGATCGTGATCCAGTTACGTATCCAAATCTATTCGTTAGGGTGTCCATTAGGTTATTGCAATCGATATAAAGTACAACCATCAAAGCAAAGCCTTCTGTTTTTGGCCCCTTCTTCCTAGAGCAAAGGAGGTTTAAGGGTTGGGGTACTAAAAGAGGTGAAGCTGGGACTGTGACTGGCACATTAAAGGGTACTCCATATGGATTTGACTCTATCTCCGCTCTACCGAGCTTCGTCCTTGTCTCTGCGACCTTTACAGTTTCCTTCCCTTTGCTAGCTGCTGCTTAAGCTTCTGTGGCTCCTGCTCCTGCTATCCCTGCGACTGCCTGTGTCTCTGCTATTGATGCTTCCTATGCCGATGCTTTGACTCGATTGATAAACTTGATCTCAATCAATTGAATACACATACGGATTTGGGGCTGAACTTGGAACCGAGCGATGAGGGTATGCCGCGGGGACTAGACCTGAAAGGAACGCTTAACGAGACGGCTACCTTTCCCACCTTTACTTCTTCCGTTGCTTATGCCTTTGCTCGTGGTGGATGAATTTCTTCAGGGTCAAAACCCGGTTAATTGGATCAATTATAAGGCCATTTACGGGCACTGGCACGGGATCTTTACGAAGTGATGGAACTGAAACTACCAGGGTGCTACCCTTCCTCCTGCTTCCACAAGGTAAACTGGAGACTTGTACACCGGGTAAAATGTTGGGTAGTCAACCGATGGATCAACTGCCTTTACTGGTGGAAAAAAATCCATAGGCTATAGAATGGGTTCTTTGACCGGACCAATTGGTTCCTAGTCAACCACTGCTTCTGGTGCTGCTCGAACTTGAACTGAATCTGCTCAATTGTCTCGGTAAACTGAATCAACTACACCCGCTGCAATTGGATAAACTTAGTCGACTGAAACCCCTGCTTTTGACTCTGCCTCGGATGTTCTAGGCGCGAAGGCTACTCTTGCCTTTCCCTCAACGGGTGGTGGTTCTTCGACTGTACCTGGAACGGATTCTTCGATTGGAACTACTTACTAACTATATTATAGCCCTAAAATATGAAGCTTACTACAGGCACTTAAACTGATGGGCGAGGTCACGGCATTGAATCATTTGCTAGTGAGACTCGGTAAACCGGATCAACAGGTATTGGGTAAACTCAAACTGGTACGTATGCAGGTGGATCTGGTGCTTGCTTCGCTTCTTCTTCTGTTGCCTCTGCCATCAATTGCTAGGGGTGCTGCCTCCGCTGCTATTTACTACGGCACTCGAACTAGTGGCTCTCCAACTGGACCTGGGTAAACTTCAATTGGTTCATCGACTGAGTCAACTGACTCTGGATCTAGAGACTCTGGATCTCCGACCTTTGCCTTAGCTGCTAGTGCGGGTGGTTCTGCAACTACTCGATCTGGGTATCTATCTCGATTTGGAACCAAACAAAGCAAAGCTGGTTCTGGCACAGGCCTAACTACTACTATTGGTTCTGCAGGTTCTAGCAAAGGCCAAACGGGATCCGGATCTATAACTGAGCGAAGGGGAACTGGGACATAAAGGGATGTTGGTTCTACTACTACCTGTGCCTCTGCATCTAACGCTTAACCTCCTGCTAGACGTTAATAGGCGGGCGTTAAGTCGAATTGGTGCGTAGTGGATCGGTCAACTTAAACTACTGATGCTGGTGGTGCTTCCCCTCCCCTCCTGAGGAGGAAAGTGCTGACCTGCTCCTGGTTACACCTTTACCTCTGCTGCTCTATCTTTGGTTTATGGACACGTTCACGAAACCGGAAGTCTTTCGATCCCATGCAGTCAATGCCAATGGGTGTGCTTAAGAGCTGGTGGCAATCAAAATCTAAATGACGACTAGTATCGCTCGACTAGTTTCGCTAAAATAGCGGCTATAAAGGACATACTTCTACGGGTACTGACGACTTAGATGAAAGAAAGAAATATTTCCTCACCTTCATTCTTCAGGTGAGCCATTTCCTCTCCCGTTGGTCGAGCTTGCTTGCGCATCCTGTCCTTTTAGTCGAGCCTGCTTGCGCATCCATGCCGTAAACAAAAGCATAAGGTAACCCCTCCTATATCTGCAGTAGTAAGGCAAAGACAAATAGATAGAGTAAAAAAACGGAATATTTCCATAAAAAAAAGAAGGGTAAAAATAGTGCATAGATAAGCGTAACTATAGTGCCCGGCCTCCGGAGTAAACCTAATGGCTTGGCTCATGGCTCCTAAATAAGGCTAAGTCAAAAAGTATGGGGACGAGCCCGGCCTCCGGAGGACACCTTTCCTAATGTAAGTTCGTTTCGTATCGTAAGGTAAAGCTCAACCCGATGACCCGATGGCAGTGTCGTAGGGTAAAGCTCAACCCCATTACCAGTGTACGACTGTGGTGAAGTGCCACTGTGGCAGTGTGCTTAAGTCTCACCGTAATTAATATATAAGGTCATTGGGTGAGTAACGCCTGCTCTTTTCGATAACGTGCGCTTGCCTTGCCCATTACTAAATAGCTTAGTAGTGTCTATTATGTCTAGTGTGAACAGTTATTAATATGTGTTCTAATCCCCGAGTACTGTACGTAAAAGTAAAGCTGAGTAGTGGCTATTAGTGAGAGTCTAAACTGTTCTAAATAAGTATCCTAATCTGTGGTAAGAACGCAAGCTCTTCTGCAATACTAGCCTTAGTCTTAGTAGTGGCTATTATGTAGAGTAAAACCCCAGTGAATATGACTTCCTAATCAGCTAGTACGGTCCGTTATATTAAAGCTTAGTTAGCTCTTCCCACCTTTGACCGGCGCTTGACTGGAAATAAGTTCCTAAAGGAGTGTAAAAGGTGGTTTCATAGTTGAAGTGGAAGGATGAGGGGAAGCATGTTCCTGCGCAAAGAGCAAGGAGCTTCCTGGCAAGCCTGGCAAGAAGTATATGTGGACCTGACTGAACTGAGGGGTAGGTCGTTTTTCAGGGCAGAGGTATAGCGTCTCAGGGGTAGGTCGGGTGAAAGGGCAGAGTAGGTTGGGTGAAAGGGCAGAGGCATAGGGCTCCTTGCGAGGGCAGATGGAGGGCAGTGCGAGGGCAGATGGGGGGCAGAACGCTCCTTTCCTTGTGTCGAAAAATAGAATCTTATTTCGTCTGGTGGGCAACGCCTGCCCCCACCCAAACAGACATATCTATCCGGAAAGCTAATTAAGCCCGCCAAGTAAATGGATTAGTGCCCTTATGAATATGAATGAGAGTCTAGTTCAAGCTCAATACACTTAGTTCAATCATGCCCTATTGCTTTACCACTATCAGATATATTATTTACACTAGTTTTCATAATCAATGATCTTCACAACCCACAACTCGTATTCACAAGCTTGTACATAGTGAAAGAAAGCTGTAACCTTGAATGGGATACAACCTGCCCACCAATGAATGAAAACACAAGACTGAGCTGACTGCTAGGTTTGTGGTGCGTGCTTATTACACGTAGCTGCTTAGATACGCTCTTATAACGTCTTACCTCTTTTTTATAGAGGGAGTGCTAGATTTCTTGATTCACTTTATTGATCGAGGGGCAGTCTCCTTAGAGAGAGGGGCAAGAGCTTATGAGAGGGGGAGCACAACAGAACAGTCTTCTTAGAGGGGTGCACAAAAGAAAAGGATGGAAGCCAACAGACATTTTGACGGGAAGGCATTGATTGGATTTGATTGATACTGCCCCATCTCCAGAATAGGCGTTCCCGCCGGCAACAGGAAACATCTACCCAAATAGAGGCCATACAGAATAATTAGCTCTCTTTCCAATTGATCTTATCTATAATCCCAATAAACTCCCAATCACACGCCCCGATATTAAGTAAATCTCATGTACCGATCATTCCCAGCTTTCAGGAACCAATACTACAACAGTAACCCGCAGTCTCACATTCTACCAATACCCATTCCCGCATCCACGCATTACCCCATTCAGTTCATTCCGCCTTCTGTACGTTTTCAATCCGCATTCATAGCATAGATAGATAGCATAGATAGAGAGAGAGGATAATGAAATGACTCGTATAAAAACAAGCGTGAATCAATTGAAATAGATACCTGCTTGTATGGGTATCTGATGAATGATTCAATAATGCTTATCTCTGATTGGCCCTGTAGGGCTGAGAATCGGTCACCTGGGAAACGGAGGAATTCCGTACGGATACAACTGGATTCTATTACGTTTTTTATACTTCTATTGTCGGTGCTTTCTCGAGTGCCAGCCAGTGCTCTATCGAACAAGTCGAAGCTTGCTTGCCCTACCATTTATTCAGGGGTGGAATGTATGGGTAGGACGTTGCTCACTTCGTAAGGGTAAAAACGTTCCAATTATCATGTCTCGTATGTGCGGATCCGACCCCGGGTTTTGTCCAATTGGCATCGATTTGTTCCAATCCCAATCACTAGGCAGGCATTCGATCACCAATCTATCTCCCTATTTATTGAATAATCGGAACCTTTTGATAATAGTAGGGCTTATTACGGAGTTCCTACTGTGAGGTGCCGAGCCAGCTCAACTACTATAACCAAGAAGCTCATGCTCGACTGCCCCCGCTGCTTGCGTCCATTCCCAGCGAAAGTATCCCGCGAAATGCAAGTTACCGAGTGAAAGCGAGCTCTATTTCCCCACCCACCCCTTGAATCTCTTTATAGGTCTTTGAATCGCTTTCTTCATTCGGGAGAGATTGAGGAGATAACGAGTAAGGTTTACTAACTCAAAAAGAGACTCACTTTATAACTTTGATCTAATTCCAAATCGAATTGCTTCTCGAACATCTCATTCTATGTTGATAGCAGCCCCCTTACTGGCTTTCAATACTTCCTTCGTTCCTAGCTTTCAAGATGCTACGCCTAGCCTGTATAAGACATTAGTGACTCCTAGCTTTCAATACGTGTAGCCTTACCTTCGCTACGCATCCATCTTTTAGGGAGGTGAGGTTGTTTAATCCGGTACTGATAAGAGAGAGGTTACAGTCCCTACTCAATAACTAAGTGATTCCTTAATTAAGTGGTCTAGAGCTAACAGCAGGTCTAGTAGCAGGCATTAAGGCAGGTAGGTCTAAGCAGTTCAGATTGAATCATCGTATCGGCAAGGCTCCTCATCCTTCTTGGGTCGGGCGAGATACTTAATGTATCCTCGCTCCTCAGCGGTACCAAAAGGTAATACGCTTTGGTAGCAATAAAATGAAAGGCAAGGCCCCCCCCACCCAATAAATACTTAAGGGTAAATAGAAAAGTGCTTGCTTGCTTGCTTTATCCCCGATTCCTGGCTAAAGCAATAGGTTCTAAGTAATAATTAAGTAAAGGTAAAAAGTAGTTTCATCCGATGATCCTGGGTCTATAGCCGTACCTCCATTTATTCAAAGGGTCTAGGTTTAACAGGTCTCGTTCTTCAGGGTGGGTACTAGGTGATGTTGTGCTGTCTGTGATACTTTATGTAGACTGAGTTTATCCTATCCTGACCCGACCCGAAAATAAAATAGAGGGTGTATGCCACTTTTTTTCTTTTAGAAAGAATAAGAGCGAGCTATCCGAGCTATCGGTGAAAAAGGTAAGGCCAAGCAAGAATTCTATCTCTGGTGGAGGAAGATTATCCAACCAGCCTTCTACACGCTATTTCCAACCAGTGGGTCATATATGGAAAGGACAGACCTTGGACAGAAGGAACTCGCTCGCTGAGGGGGCTCGCTCACTTTTTATCTATGTCATATTCGGTAAGGATAAGACCTATCTATTAAAACCAGTTTGTTTAAAAGTATATAATCATATCATAGTACAAACACGTATCAATTGGGAGAGGATGATGCGCAAGCAGGCGAGACCAAAGATAGATAAAATAAGTACTGAGAAGCTAAGTCTCTATAGGACAGATAAAGGAAAGAAGATTCGGGGTTGAAAGGACAGGAAATACGCAGCATTACTTCCTACGTATCCCCCGGTTTGAGAAACGACTTCAAAGAGCCTCCAAGACGACGTCCTTATATATGAGTTTATGGACGATAAACGCACCTGTCCGTATCCTTACAGTTTGAACCCGGCCATTTCAGGGAGCACGGACATACCCTACCCTTTAATCTACTAATAAGTTTAATGCTCACAGAACCTTTCCCTCTTATTGGACCATTTATTGGATTCAGAGATCTTATTTACTATACTTTTCATTGCATTTTCCTTATCATGAAGCCAAACTGGTTTCGATCGCGCGGGGATTCTTTATATATTGCATTTCGGGTCAGGCGGGCTTTATAGACCTTCTTAGTTGGCCTTCTTTACTAACTTTTTCACTTACTTTTTACAACCCTGGCAGGCAGGGAAGGAAAGTTACAGGGCTTCCTTAATCACACCCACCGCCCTGCTGATTGGAGGCACTGGTTTAACCTACTCGAATAATGCCGATTGAACGGCTAGCTAAGGAGGGATATTGGAAAGAAGACTTGGGTAGGCACTTTTAACAGTTGTATTTACTTTATAAGCTTACTTACCTTACCTTTATTTACTCCCTTAACTCAATCTGGGAGTGCTGCCCTTACCAAAATACACTTGCTGAAGTCAGGAATGCTTTGTAAAAGCAGGTACTAGTAATTTTTTCGAGGGTACTGTATTTAACCTGGCTACCACCAGCCAGAATACGATAAATTCATGAAGACAACCAACATTCATTCCAGGATATGGATAACCACCTTCCCTTTCATTTTAGTGCTACCAGCCACCTGTTATACCCAGTACCACCACTTGATTAATGAATCGTTCATGGCTACTAACATTACCACCTTCTATTGTAGGGACGGGATCAACCTTACCCAGACTTTCTTACTCCCTTATAACCCTAGGATATTAATGATGCCCCTTACCAAATCCATTGATAAAGCCAGGAAGGAAGACGAGGGAAGGCTAGGCATGGTTATTAAACTTATCCCTGTCCTTTACCTTTACTGAAGTGTTACCCACACAACCTACCTACCTGCTTCAACAATATTTACAACAACTTACCTTCTTGTTAGGAATTAATGTGCCCCAACCTCTTCCTTCAGCCAGGAATGCGGGGTACCATTATTTATATTCTCGGGGGGGGACAAACTAGCTTCACCCGGCCAGCCAGATACTATTGGGGAATTTGGACAGACAGCTTTTTTAGGATAGGCGGCCCACTTTGTAGGTACCACTTCACCACATACCCGAGATAGTATATATCCGCCAGATGAGAGAAGAGATGTCCCCGTTCAATCATATCCGACCGTTCAGCCACACCGAGGGAGTGTTTACCATACCCTACCTA
>Ga0228600_1000038_pt1 | contig 16609 bp, 14 predicted proteins | sample CRU5metagenome_FD_182730 | JGI IMG/M metagenome (GOLD analysis project Ga0228600, IMG submission 182730) | Spruce roots microbial communities from Bohemian Forest, Czech Republic - CRU5 | ecosystem: Host-associated > Plants > Roots > Unclassified | place: Czech Republic: South Bohemian Region... | reverse complement strand
TAGCGCACCACTAAATAAATTAAGGAGTATAAGCTACCCACGGCTGGCTATGTAATCGATCCGTGGCGAAAAACACACACATAGAGGGAAACTCTACCATCAGAGAGAGAGTGGGAGAGATATCTCAAGCCTGCTTTCTTTACACCACTTCCACGCTTAGCAACACTCTCGCTGGCGAACATAGAAGAAGTCGCTTCTCTCTCAATGGCATAAGCTTGAAGCGATCTTTGCTCGCTCGGTTTTTGGCACGGAAGGAAGGTAGGTTACGCACGGCCCCTCGCGATGCCTCTTTCGAAACTCATTAGAGAGCATGTACTATTCGAAGAGTGCTTTATAAATTGACTCATATCATTCTTCCACTTTAAACTTGGTGGAACCACACTCTCTTTATGAGTTGGGGAAACCACTGGAGTTGGCCACTTCAGTTCGATTTGGTGGGTGGATAATCTTAGAACCTTGGAAGATCTGGCCCTCCCTCTCATAGCTAGATTCGGTACCGAAGCGACTAGAGGCCCTCTATAGATACAGGGGGACCGGCCTCTAATTGATTGCACGCACGTTCGAGCAATGAACTTGGGATCATCATAGATAGGAGACTGGGAATCACAGACAGATGGGTGGGAGAACTACTGAAACTCCCACGTCAGTTGAAGCAACTTACTTACATTACTATATATATATATATATAGTAATGCCTACTTGACAACAGCTTGCAGGTGAGCGTAACACCACTAGTACCGACAAAACACCTCTTTCGAAATGGAAGAGGAGACGGGAACCAGGCTTTACCGAACTACGTTATGTTCAGGTCAAGGCCTTCGTAGTTAGATAGTAAGAGAGGGAGGGGCAGAGTACTTTAACCCATACGCCTTTTCATTTGATTATCCCAGTCTTATAAAAGCGTGTTTTACTTAAGGTTTCACCTTTGAGTGTCGACCGCACCAAAATCAAATGAGAGGGAGGACTTAAGTGGGAAATGCTTCGCACCCGTGTCCATAAGAGTGAAGTGTCGGAAGTGGAGCAATGAATGAATGAGACTTGGTTTCGAGAGTCCCGACTAACCGTCCATCCAATTCGAGCAGTGCAGTGTGAAGAAATCCCCCACAGTCAAACGCTTTATGGCAAACCTGATGTCATCTATCGTCCCTCCGTGGTAAACATATAAGTATATAGGGTCTGTAAGCACCATCAGAATTGTCTGCAGAAACCAACCTAGTCGAGAAAGACTCAACTAAGATAAGAGAGGGAGGGAGTAAAGGTATTAACTACGGCACTGCCCGAACGCTCATTTCAGCCACATAAAGATTCCCTACCTGTAGAAAGAAAGAGAGAAATAACGTGAGTTCGGTCAACGGCATCATCAGAACCAACACTATTGTCAACGAGACCTCAGTATAGTCAACATCTTGGGCCCGGCTAGCCATTCCAGTTCCTTGATTAAGAGGAGGTCTACCCTCAGGGACGCTTCACATACTATTCGCTTCCTACCCCATGGGCACCCTTCTACGATTGGGGAGATTCTCTTTTTACCTTTTTCACGCTTCTCTCCCGCAGGGTGAGCGAGGGAAAGCTTGCTTTCTGTTCAATCGCTTCTATCATCTATCATGCCCCGAATCGCTTCTATCATGCCCCAGGACCCATCCCTTGAACATCCGACTGTTGCCTTGAACCCATGCCAATTAGCAAGCCTGAGTTAGCGAGTAAAAGCATAACAGAGATAGAGCCTTTCCCCACCAAGCACACCAGCCAGAGAGGCAAGCCCCCTCCTTCCTCCCGATGAGTAATTGCCCGTAGGCCTTTCTTACCCACTTTAGACCGCCTGCCTAGCCAGATAGGTAGCCAGAGATGTGAGAACGCCTACCTTTCCTTCTCATGGCGCTACTCCTTCCCGGGCCATGGGGCTACTCTGCTTATTCCCCGGCCGTAAGTGTCCCGTAGCCAGCCAAGGAAGGAAGGTAGCCGAGAAAGACAAGAGAGAGGCATCTCCGCTACGCGAACGGAAGGAGAAGCTGCAGGTCAGCCTTGAATTTAAAGAACACGCATCCTTTCTCTTACTAAAGAGCACGCATGCCTTTTCCCAGGGGAGAGAGGCTGGCCGGGTGAGTAAGTGAAAGGCTATGGCCGGGCTCGGGGCTTTCCTGCACCCAGGCAGGAGGTAGGAAAGATGCGGGCTCGCTCGGGTGATTCTTATTCTTGGGCATGCCTTTCTCTTACTAAAGAACACGCATGCCACTTATCTCCTTGGCGGCACTACTGACATGCCCTCTTATACTTACATGCTTTTCCCCACCCCACGCTTTCTAGAAATGCCGTAACGGGATAAGTAATTAATTACATATATAAATAAATTAAATGTCCAAACGGGAGGGGGAGGGTATAACTAATTGGCCACATCAGGCTTGCTAAATATAAGGCGGATCCCGGACTTCCGGCAATACAAAGTGAGGTCATCAAAATACAACAAAAGAAATGCCAGAAAAGCCTAATTGGCCTGTCTTATTACGTCTATAAGAAACTATTGTGAATTGTTTGATCTATCTAAGAGACTCTGCTTTCCTTCTCCTAATGGATTGGTTATATGAATTGACTGGTTTCATTGTTCCTCGGCATCTAGTGTATCTCCAGGTGATTGTAAATAAAGCAAGTATTTCTAAGCAGTGATACCAGGCTACGGCTAATGGAAAGCAAACCGTTCTAATCTAAGCAGTGATACCAGGCTACGGCCCCCACGTAGCATCCCTCCCTCCATGCATCCCCCCATTTTTTCCATAAATCCAAGCCAGCTAGCAAGCGCCCGTCCCAGCAATAGGTTGTAACGTCGTAAAATTCCATTCTTCTTAAATAAAACGTCACTTTCCATTTCAGTTGGGGGTAGGTATCAAAAAAGGTAAAAAAGTGTTTTTACAGCGGGCTAAAATGGCCATCTAAAAGGTTTCTCCCAGCACTGGCTTAAGCTTCTAACTCCCTCTACGCTATCTGCTTTGCTTAATTCTCTAGCCTTGATTGCTTCCTTTCTTTTGGTTATTCGCTCAAGGAATAAATCAATGCATCCCTAAATCAATGCATCCCTGGTCACTCACTCACTAACTAACTTGCTTCTGGGAGGACCTGATCTTCAAATGCTCCAAGCGGGCTCCTCTTCAGGCTATTATCAAAAGGCTCCAGGGACGGGCTCCTTTCTGGGCTTAAAGCTATGGATCTTCCAATGTTCCTGGGCGGGCTCCTTCCGGGGCTTCTGAGAGTCCCTATTATCACAAGCGGTAGCGATAACTTAAACTAAGCAGGACCAGCAAAAAAGCAAGCAATTCCAGCCCACCCACCGGCCAGCTAGCCAGCCAGCAAGACCAGCCAGCTATCCTTCCGATGCCCACCAGCCAGCAAGACCAGTTCCCGGGCCAGCCATCCCTAGCCATTGGTTTGAACGGCTAAAATGCCCGATGTGCTCCAACCCCCGCCCCAGGGTGTGGGAGCAAGCAGCTCAGGTGGCAGATACAGATGCATATATAATAATAACAGAGCCAATTCGAGATCCAGAGCTAGAAGTTCCATATAAATAGTTCGCTGGATCCAGTTGCTTCTATATATGATGCTATTCATCCAGCCAAAGATCCAGATCCATAGCCAGCAGTGGCATATCCAGTAGTACCAATAGAAATTGTTGAAGCACCAGTAGCACCAACAGTAGCAGAGCCTAAAACTAGGGATCGAGATCCAGTTGCTGACCTTAGTGAGCTAGATCCAGTCCCAGGTGAAGTTGAACCAGTTACAAATCTAGAATATCCAATAGTGGAACAGAGGCCCTTCCTTTCCCTTATTATATGCGATCGAGGAGCTGTAGATTGAGTAATAATCTGCCTTGACCACCACTCCTACCTACAGATATGAGTGATAAACCGCACTGTACGAAGGCATTAATCGAGGGGAGACGCCCTTAGAGATAACCTTGAAGAGGTGCTATTGGAAAGGAAAACTTATATAGGTCAATGTCTATATGTCGAGGTAAGGTGAGAAAAAGTATATTTTCTGCCTGTAGCGGGGGTGGGCTTTACATGAGACTAAGAGCTCGGGCTATGCCCTACGGGCTAGATGCGATATTCTATTACTGATCTGATTAAGCGAGGTAAGACGGTTAACTAGGCCTTTCCTTGTGTGAGATGGGTTGGTTTAATATCCCGAAACAATAGCTCTTTGTTGAGGACCGGAGGGCTCTATTTTCCCGAAATAGAGGGTGTGGCAGTGAAAGACCAATTCTTTAGGGGGGGTGTTTATTGTGAGACGAGACCGGTAACCCGAAGTATATCCTTTATTTAGTTAGGTGGGCTTAACATACGGTAACAAGAGCGATAGAAGAGCACATCCGGGTTAGGCGGAAAGGCACTATGGAAGCGAACAAACCCTAGACCTGCCCGCGCAGACTGGGGTAATAAGTAATTCTCCCATAAACACATCGAATCAAGACCTTTAAGCCAAACCCGTAGAACTTCATCTTACTATTGTTATTGAGGAGAGACTTAATTGTGGGCCTTGGTCAGTCTGGGATATGACTGTAGGGCTAGGCAGGGTTTCTGATGACCGGTGCGTGGGCAAGTAATGAGGCAAGGTGAAAGGTCCGTGTCCGTCGTTAATTCATGGGGTACAGCGACTTGTACATTTCCAAGTTATAAGGCAAGGTTCCTGGCTTACTCGACGAGTAGATCTAGTGGGTGGGTTACTCGTGTAGAGCGCTAACTGTATCGTTTCACTAGCGCCAACTGTCCTTATTCAATCAATCTATTCCCAAGTCTATTCCTTGCCAGTGGTGTTCATGTTGAAGGAGGGGCCGAAAGTGGAAAACCCAATCTATACACTAGTCTGCCCTTCTCCACGCGCTATACCGAAGGTGGAATACTGAAGGTGCCCTTTGGTGCGGTGCTTGGTGCGATGCTACGTGGTCCGTCTAATCATTCTATCCTTAGCCTTAGCCCTAGCCCTTAAATAGACCTGCCCTTCGCAATCCCAATCCTTGTCGGTGTATTCTTTCGCTAGTGGAAGGAATCGGGGAAGGTGCGTAGCTCTTTCCTGAGGTAGGAAGGAAAGGAAAGACTTAGATGGCTGGTAAGTAAAGACATCTGCCCTTGATGGCTCGCCACCGACAATAAGGTTCTCCCTTGCTCACCAGGCTAGGATCAAACACTTCCATAGAAAGGTTATTCCTTGCTTGCAAAAAGGATGTATGCCGTCCTCCAGCATCAGAGTGGAGTTTGGGCTGCTTCGTCATATAGGTTATAGATCGCCCGCTTTATAACCCTGGCCTCCCCCTCTTCTTTTGATCCCTAGCATGCACCTTACCCCCTCATCTTATCAGCAGGCCTACCGACTAACTGCCTTCAGATGGAGGAACCTATCTATTGACCTATCTGTTCACCTATCTCTCTACCCATATATATACTTCGTTTCATCACTAATACTCACTGCTTTCAGCTGTCGTAATGCTCTCCCCTCATACCCCCCTCATTATAATCATCCCTTACTTAATTCCCTTCTTATGCTAATTCTCTTCCTCCTTGTTTCGGTCTACCTTGCTTTATCTTTCTTCTTCGCGCTATTCTTTTCTTTCTTTTCTTTCTTCTTCGTCTTTCTTGTTATTTCCTTTTGACCGGCGGGGGGCTACCGGGTGACCTTGACCTTTACTTGACTTGATCCGATTAGGGGTGTTGGGTGTGTTTGTTCGTTCGTGCCGTAAGGAGCTCTGGCTCTGATGATTCTGGTGGTTCCCTTTCTTGGGGCAGGGTTGATCATCATGTGGCAACCGCTCGTTCGGGAGCGTCCCCCCACAGCTGGGGATCTAAGGTAGGTGGATTTAGCTAATAACAACATACAATTACTATGCCCGATGATACGCCTCCCTTATTAGGGGTATCCCTATTCTATTCTTTGCCAGGTTCGTACTCTAAAAATTACCATCTGCTTTTCGATCCTCTCAATTGAAGTGCCAACTTTCTTCGAATTAATGGAATCCTCCATCATTCTGAAACACCTTCCACTCGACTTGTCCACCCGCAAGACCTAACATAGTCCGTACATTATTATACGTCATTCAAGCAATATACCACTTCGAACCTAAAGCGCTGTCAAAACGCACATCCTACAGGAAGAAAGCGTTATCCAAGGATACAGATACCGAAGTCTCCCTCCCAGGGCCGCTCAAGCTGCCTCAAGGTAGGTATTTCATCGCATATCTTATGGTGGATCGATTTCAATCGGTGCTACTTGCTCCGCTGCCACTGGATCTTTATCTGCGCCTGAATCCGCTAGACTTGGATCAGATGGACTTGGCTCTGCTACTATTGCCTCTGCCTATGTATCGGACCATGCCCTTGCCCCTGCAACCTCTATTGCCTCCGCCACAGGATATGGATATGCTACTGTAGACTCTGCCACTGATGATAGGACTGCTACTGGCTTAGATTTTTATGGATAAACAGGTTCTGAGTCAACGGATGAAACTGACGCTGGGTCTACTTCAATAGGTTCCGGGTCAACGAGGTCAAAAGCTGGTCCTGCCTCTCCTCCTACTTCCTATGCCTATGCCTATGCTACCCTCTTTGCTGTGAGGTTACCCAGGTTTGTTACGGGCTATCAAACAATCTATCAATCTGGAAGGAATGCTGCAGGCTCTGACACTCGAAATGTAATTGCCTGCCCTGCTGTTGGTAGCGGGGTCGGGCTGGCAGCAGATGTTCCAGTAGCTAGGGGGTGTTGACCAGATGTTCTGGCAGCGGCTAGGGATGATTACTCCTATGGCTGTTCGCACGGCTAGGGCTTACCCAGTGGCTGTTTGAGCTTGGCCTGTATATTTGGTAAATAGGTAATACGATTATTGATCTTCACTAAATTGTATTGGGCGTGCTGGCCTTAGAACTAACAGGTCCGACGCGAAAGCAGACTAAACTGCAGATCTTTGGCTGAACTGCGACTCCCGGAAGAACCTAACTCGGCTAAAGAGGAACACCTGGAGAAATGAAAGCCCGTTTCTCATAATAGCTTTCTGTGGTACCTTCCATTTTGTCATTAGGAGAAGTCTCTCGATCTGCAAGTGAAAAGCTCATTATCAAGGGTGGTAGCCTTTCGGTTGGTTGACCACCTCTATCGAATAGGAAACGCTTATTGAGTTGGCCCGGCTTATTCATTGAGTCGACTTAAAAGGGAAAGGGGATCTAAAGCTTATTCATTGAAGGGATTCCTTGGCTGGAGTAAGGGTTCGAACAAGCAGAAACATCTATATTTAGGAATTGAGTTGTGGATTTGTGGATCTTCATCCAAGGTGATAGGTGGTATTCACTACCCCACCCGCTATAGATCACTTGAGGCTTGGTTATTCGAAAGCCATAGATTACCGGCCGTTAGTTTAGCCCCAGATAGATTCCTTCATTTCACGTATCTGCCTATCCAGGTTCCCACCTTAACGAATCCACCACTCATTCTTCTGCATCTCACATTCACACGGCCCAAACACATGAACACTTGCCCCGACCTTTACCTCCTCTGACCTACATCATGTTGACCGGGGGCAGGTTCGAATCACCAGCTCCCTTTCCCCCTGATTATTTAAGCGGTGACTCGTCAGCCTCCGATGTTAGGAGGGAATTTGGGGCCCCACTCTCCCCGAATCTTCTTGTGCCTAACCCCCGTCCCCTATGGAGTTCATTGGATCTCGTATTGGCCCGGTGATTGATGATGATGGCTCCGTTATTATATAGAAAGGGGGCCCCAAGCACCGACTCTGATGATTGACGACGATGGTTGGGTTTTAGCGGTAGAGAGCTTCGTAACACCACGCCTAATGCATGGGGGAATGCCCCCCAGTGGAAACAAAGCATTCGATTCGTCTCCTTCAGGTTGGGTTTTAGATAGAGTTGAGAAAGCTACATACACCAAATAGCCTCGGGAATTATTGAGAAAGAGAAAGGGAAATACTCAATCTAGCGTATACGTGGAAGCAAAGAAAAGCTTCCCCTATTATTAGGCTTTCCCATCATGATCAGTAAGCCTTACTATTAAATCTATCCCGAAGGGGAATCATCGAAGCTATCATAATAGTGGAAACAAATAAGAGATGAATAGGCACCACAACTACCGTATTATTTTGGTCAATTTAGAGAGCATAAAGACCAAGGCCAAGGAGAGAAGTACATAACTCCACAGAAGGCGGTTGATGACCAATCAGGACCAATCCCTTAAAGCCAAGGACCCTTTCATTTCTTCCCCTCAAACCCCATCCTTCCAAGGCACCTCGCTCTCTCCCTCCCTCCGTATACTTTCTTTCTAGAGTCTATTCTTTCCCGAGGCTGCCCGGGTTCAATCAACCAGAGGCACCCCGCTGGCTCGATGTCCCCTCCCTATAGTCCTTCCACGGGGAGGGCACCGGGTACGGCTTTGATATAGAAAGACTATTCTGGTGGTTTCATGATATTAGGCCCCCCTATGTATGTATGTGTTTTGTCATTCGTAGTATTCTCTGTTTGTTTACTTATGCGCCCTCCCTTTATTCACTCTCTCTTCGTTCTCCTTTAGCGGTTTGATTTTCCCCGCTCCGTCTTGTTTCACTATGCTCCGTGCTTGTCCCCGTTCGCTTTAGGGGGTGGGCTGCCTTATTAGGGCTCGCTATGGTGGGCTTCGCTATGACTCAATTGCCTGCCACGGGCCCTCCACTGAATATCTCTCACTAAATATCTCTGGCGAGCGAGTCTTAAAGCAAAGCCACTCCAGTACGCACCAACAGTCAGTGGGCCTCCTCTTGTAACCCACTGTAGGGGCTTGGGTTTGTTGCATCTTTCTCGAAAGGCAGGCAGGAAGGGGCCTGAGACTTGATCAATCAGATTGTCCATTGTCGATCGCTCCCCGCATAAACACATCATAATATCAGGTGAAATTCAATAGGTCAATCAGTGAATGCATAGATTACCCGGGCAGAGCCAGGGCGGGACCACACGCGAGCTGCCCCCCTACCCTATCTGATAATTGAATCAAATCATTCTTAAAGTTGTTCTTTCCTATAGATATCTTAACTTCACTTAATAGGGAGTGAGTGACTCAATAAGCACTGGAACAAACCCCATATGCTCGTGATATACATGCCATTACCTCCTCTCCTTACCCCATTCAAAAGTAATCCGAAATATCATAGATAGATTGCAGGGAGGAGAGAGGAGGGGAATAAATACCAGAGTGAGATAGCTCTGCCTAGCTAACGATTGAGGGGAAGAAATAAATAAAAAAGACGGGAGGGCCCGAGTGAAAGAGAGAAAAACAAAAGGTATCAGGGTCAATCAAGATTTGTTTCATTCGGGTAGGTTGAATTTGTTTCATTCAGGTAGGTTGAAAGGGATGTATCTCACTAAGTAGGAATTAAGTGCAGTGTACCGCCAGCGGATTGACTTTATGAAAGCAAGCTGCGACATGCTCTTTTCTTTCTGTCCTCCGAAACGCTAGCCCGGGCTTAAGATATCGCAAGCAGGATCTATTATTGGGGGTTGGGAGTCTGATCAATTGGTTGGGCGGGAGGGTCTTTATGATATGAGCGGGCGGCTAGACTAATCGATAGGCGAGGAAAGAAAGGCAAAGGCAGAATCTATATCATCCTGCTCCCTTTTCCCGATATCATATTTTGTTCTTCTTTGTTATTCCGGTCATTAATTATATATGTAATTACGATTCTCTCAAAGTCTACGTATCTTTTTAGCCCAACTACTGAATGAAGTCTAAAGACTCTCTTTTCATTAATGACTCGTATCATTTCAGTAACTAGAAATCGAATAAAGCCAGCCAAGGAAATAAGCAACGAGAAGGTAAGGTTATCACAAACCAAGCAAAGCTGCCTTCTAGCTAAGCGGGGAAGAAATAGAGAGCCGGTACGGTCAATCCTTCGCCGAGGATGCGCAAGCAAGCTCGACCAACGGGAGAGGAAATAAGTGGCTGCTATTATATATGTAATTACGCTTTATTTCTTATATACGTAATTACGCTTTAGCAGCCGAGGATGCGCAAGCAAGCTCGACCAACGGGAGAGGATGCGCAAGCAAGCTCGACTGTAAGGAGAGGGTGAGGCAGCGAACTCTCGACCAACGGGAGAGGAAATAAGTGGCATTAATTATATATGTAATTATGCATTCATGAATTCTCTATTACATTAATCAGAGGTCTAAATACTGCAAGAAAGAAAGCCATGAATAATGATAGGAAAGCCGGGCTAGGAGATAACAAAGGCTCAGAAAACAACGGCTCAGAGAAGGGACAATCAGAGAAGGGCCACTCAAAGGATAAAAGCCAATAAGAGATAAGCCAATCAGAGAACATCTTTCTATAGATCATTTCCTTCCCTGGGGGTCGGGGGCCAGGGGGCAGTAACTTCTCCGCACTGTGCGGGCAGTAACCTCTTCCTTTACCCATGTTCTTATTGACAAGCCCCATAAATCCAGTACTACGCCTTTCTTTGGGCCCGGGCTCCGTAGTCAAACCCTTTAGCGCTACTCCTCCCGAAGAAAAGCACTTGGGTTGATAAAAAAGAAGCATCTGCCTCCTCGGGCTTGCCCTTCCGTTCATAAATCATAGTAAATGGCATCTTCGTGCTTCCCATCCGTTAATAAGGCAGGTCTTAACTCGCTTCCTCGGGCCTGACCATCCGTTCATAAGGAAAGGGAATCGCCTACCTTTGTCTCCCATCCGTTCATGGGGCAAGTCAAAAAGAATGTATCCTTCATGCTCTGTAAATATAGGCAAGTAAGAAGGCCAGTCTGTATATATAAATATAGGCAAGTCAGAAGGAAAGTCATAACGCCAAGTGTTGGAGGAAAGGGCTTTACTGAACAGAATGCTTAAACTAAAGGCAAGTCATAAGGCAAGTCATAAGGAAAGGGCTGTACTTAAAAGAAGAATACCTTAAAAGAAGAATACCTTAAAAGGCTTAAAAAGGTCCTTAAAAGGCGATAATTGCCTCTTCGGGCCTCCTCTCGATAGATTTCCCATCCCGATGGGAAAACTAGCGTTATATTAAATAATTTCTATATAACTTGATGTTCTATCCATTAAAAAAGCAGGGCTATTGTTTCGCGCCCTCCCTACCCTAATGGGAAAAGCGTTATCGCCCCACGCACGTTGTTGCTCCTTTCTTTCGTGGGCAGCCACTAAACCCCACGTAATTTCAGCAAATTGTCGTGTTCTGGCGGCCGGCCCCACGGCTTCCTGGGTTGTTCTCAGATTCGCTCAGCTTCACTCCACTTCCGCATCTGCCACTTCATATTGGTTGGTGGGGTTGGGGCCCAACGCTGCCTGATGGTGTTTTGCTGCGGTACCTCCTTCTTTCCTTCCCGGTGCGGTACCTTCTATCGGGTGCGGTCCCTTATTAAGCGATCATTCATGTGGGCAAGCGGCGGCGATCATCACAAATAATGGGGGCAAATATGAAAAAAAAGTATTCCCTTATTCACTACTTCTCTTCACTACATACACTTCAACCACTAATAATCTTTCCTTTACTACTACTACTTCTCTTCCCTACTTCTTTATCGGCAATGGAAAAATAGAAGTACTCCCCCCAGCAATTACAAGTGACTATAAGCAAATCCACTATGGGAGGGGCTATGACTGACATATCTCCCTGGTCTCTTCTACCGGCCATTGCGCACCCACTTCGCACCATAATTGAGTACCAAACATTATCGTGTAACCTCATAATTGAGTACAAGTATCAATTCTTTAATAACCTCCTCTTGGCTATCGTTTACCTCCCTATCGGTTCCAAAACATCCAAGAAGACATCTCACCTACCTTACCTGTATGAGTTATAGACTGCATGAACTTATTGGCTATGCGGGTCGTCCCTTTTCCCTATTGGCTACTACGTGGTGGGACTATGTTAGCAGAACTACCGGGGGAGGCTAAATGGAACTACCAATTGTCAATATGAACCAGGGTCGGCAAACTAACAACCGGGGATAGATGAACAACGAGTCGTCAATCTGAACCAGGGGAGTTGGCTATACTGGAATGACCAAAACTTTGTGAGCAGTGGTTATGCCTGTCTCTGTTGGGTGAGGCTATGTAAGTTGCTTGCTTGGTCCTCCCCCAGAAGACGTATCATTCCCCTGCCGCGCCATACCGGCCAGCCCAACTCGGAAGACCCATTCAATTCAGTAGAGAGAATCCAATGAATTGATGCAATGCGTCCTCTGCTTCGCCATGTAAGTTGTCCACCCGTTGGTGTTTGCTGGTGTTGGCAGGTGCGGCTGGTCTCTCTCTATCGGGTTGTTCATCCTGGTATTTGTCCAGGATAGGGGGATTGGGGCCCCCCGTTCAGGGCTGTTGCGAACGTAAAGTGGGAATGGGTGAACAGCGTGAACAGCATGGGTGAACGGAAAGCGGTAAAGCGGATTGAACGTAAAGTGGGAATGGGGAAATTGTCAGCTACCACCCTCCTCCATGCTGGGGATCAATACTTGGATCTCATACTGGCCCCCGTTGAGTACCTCTTTCTCTTCTCGCACCTCCGTTCTCATACCTCCCTCACAAACATTCCATTATGGGATCCGTCCGTTGGACCAGGGCCTACCCCGAACTACTATGCCCCACGTAATCAATTACTACTCCCTCATTGGTGACCAGCTAAAACAACCAATTGTTTTCTACCACCAGCTAACACAACCAATCGGTGACCACTTCACACACTTTGTAATACGTGTCCTGTGTGGGGCCTTGCCAGTAATCTGTGTCCTGGGCGGTATCCTTTCCTCCATCCTTCCATCCTTCCTCACGAAACAAGGGTCTAGGTTGACGGGTATGCGGGCGGATTGTTTAATGCTGTAATGGGGGAATGGGTGCTACACCTAACTCACCTCCCCCTGGCCACTACTCCTTCCGTCCAGCAGCATGTCAGTTTTCTATGCGTGCCGACTTGGTTGAACCTCATCCTTCGCATATGTTGGTTCGATGAATGAATGTGATGGTGAACTACCTCGATCTCCCGGGTATGGTGTGATGTTTAACGGGGTATTGTGTGATGGGGAGGAAGGCTTCAAAGAGAGAAGCTGGAAGGAAGGCAGGATAGATCTCAATCGGAAGGTAAAAGAAGCAGGAAAAAAAGGGATAAGGAAGAAGGGAACTAAAGTGCCGGGAGAAAAAGGAACAGGTCCGATAGGTATTGCCCTTGCTTGAGACGCTACCTTTGCATTATTCAAATTTACCATAGTGAATTGACGTAAGTAAGCATTATACATTGCATGCATTTAAGGTAGCACCCGTTGTTCCGTACATTTAGCTTTGTTGGGGTAGATAATTCCAATGTTCCGTAGCGGTAAGTGTCTTTTGTGCAGGGGGATGGCCTCGCTAGAATAATTGCTGGGAGGAATTGGATTGCAGGCTGGTATGTCTCGACGGTATAGGCCACCTTTGATTAGTGAATTTCCCCGATCTCAAGGCGCGTGGCGTATCGGGTCCTGGATGGGATCGTGGTTTAATGGTGCTGGGCTGGTTCGATGGCTGGCCTTGCTTCTGGCCTTACTCAGATGGTAAATTAATAAAGCAAAGGTACGAAGTCGCTCATCCATCCGGTGAGGTGGGGTATCAAGATTATAAAGAGTTCAAACCCGGTCTATCGAGATGGGAAATTAACGAGTGAGAAGGTGGCGTCTCCGGATGATAGAGAGTGAAACGTGGGCTACCTATCAAGTTATCCTTCCTATGTTAACCTGGCTTTGAAGTGTGAAGAGAGGTTCTTTTTATCGCATTGATAGAATAGGCTCCAGAACAGGCAACAGGATAAAAACCCAAGCTATCCGGTTGGGAAATAGATATCTTTTTTTGCTGGGTAACATTTTTTCATAGCGAGCCTTTGAAGAAGAACAAGGGGGTTCATCTTTCGATTCTGATGACCCCCTCCCCTCCCAGATATAGTTCTAACTTCCAGAGCCGTATGGCAAGGACCCTCTGACAACAATTCTCACAATGTTAATGTTAATGGTGACGAGACTGGCTGCTATTGGCTTACCAGCAAGCAAATACCTCCTGGGCACTTACTCTCGGCGACTTACTTATTCTTATTAGCAATGATTTACTATTGTCAACCACTGGGAATGGACCTCCTGCCATGCTCGGCTCTATTCCCCTTGTTTATTCCCCATTGGATCCACTATAAGAGCAGTAAACCCCCCCGATATTAGTCCCACTTTTATTCCCCTGCCCTCCCAATCTATGTAGGTAGTCCCTGCCAGGAGTCCTTGCTGATCTAAGTTTCTTTCATGCAGGGAAGGAAATGGGGATACTACACTCTATCTCGGGTATGCTCTTTGAAAGGGGGACTTCTCTCATCATAACAATTTATGGTGGTATAGAATCCACTGGGTTTCCTTGCCTAACACATGCTAGACATACTTTCTCGGATATGGTACCGTAGGGCTCTCATTCGGGTAAGTGTGTGGATCTATAACGGGTAACGCCCATAAGAAAACCCACTGTCTTGGACTTCCGGTAGGCATTAGAGTAAGCTCCGTTGCAATCAAGAGAAATTATTAGCTTTCTTTCAACTTGCCCTCATAGCTTTCCTTAGAAAGTAATCAATGGATCAGCAGTAGTTAGTTGCTCCCCGTCCATAGCCTGAAGAAGTATAACGTTAATAACATAAATGGATAGTCCTATGCCCTATGGTTTTGAAGTGAAACGTAGATATGCAGTATCATATGTTAAAACAAGGGGATATGCTCTTCGGGAGATTTACTACTCCCTCCTTCCTGGGCGGGGAATAATAGATAAAAAGTGTGCACGCACGTACAACTCCTTTGGCTGTTAACACCGGCTATGGAACTAGCTAGCTCCTGTTCAACTGCTTGCCTGGGAAAACCCAGGGATTCGATTTGAAAATATAGGGTATTCTATTTCCAACTTCAGGTTGATATGGGGTAACTTCTCTACTATTTTCCTATCAGCTATGGGAATTAGGCCAGGCAGGGTGAAAGGGCATACCTATCATACTATATATATAAACTTCCAGAGTTTGGGTATGTTCCCGCAGTGCTCCAACAAATAGTGTCACCCTGGAATTTGAACTAATAAAGGGGACTAAAGCAAGTCATTAAGAAACATATTACTTACAAGGGCAAATGAAACCGTAAGACAAAGTGAAACGTAGATATGCAAGTATCATAGACTAGGGGACTGTCTGACTTACTGACTTACTTAGGCAGAAGAATTATTGGAGGGCAGACTTATTGGAGAGGTTTCATTGCTCAACAACATCAAATTAGAAGAAGTTAGCATATTGTCCAACCAACTTATTTGTGCCTGCCCCGACCGGGAACCTGAGGCCATGGAGATAACAACTCAATATTGTCAGGTGGAAAAGGGTGGACTACAGGCTAGTTTATCTTATGGCAATATCACATATTATATCGAATCACATATTATATCGATGTATCTATTTCGAGGTCTAGAGATTTCACAATATTTCTCTAGTTCGAGTATACTATATGTATGGGGACCAGTGGGAACATGGGGCACGTGGAATTGACAAAAAGCACGAACATAGAGGCAATTAGCTATTGTGTAAGAACTACTAGTTGTAGAGAGAGTAAGCTCTACTACTACTTGCTTCTGGTAATGTAATAAAAAATCGAAAATACAGTATGGGGGAACTTGCGGATTAGAGCTCCCATGCATAGCATAGATTATTCCCAATTATTAGCTTCCAAGTCGTCGTACTACTAGCCCTACTATTAACAAGGAAAAGTGAAACGTATTAGACCCTGAGAATCTTACTCGGGGCCTGAGCCATTTGATCCATGCTCCTCAGAGACAGAGCCTGAGCCTTATATCACCAAGCCACTTAAGCTTTTGCAGCCTATTTCGTGAGAGGGAGAAAGAATGGAGCTTAGCCTATCGGGCGGCAAACGTCTCTTTTGGTTTTGGATTGACGTCTCACTGTAAGTGGTTTGATGTGCCGCTTGTGATGGGTTAGACGGATCTCTTTGGAAGAAAGAATTTCCCCATTTAGATTAGATATTTCCCGAACTTAGCGTACTTTGGTAAAAACCCGATCTAGTTTTGGGTGAAACGCTTGAGTTTGATCAGATTTTACGTCCCTTTTTTAGTTATGGGGTTACGTGTCGGGAATATCGATCGATGAACAAAGCTTCAGAGCCCATTGGTCTCTTTTTTTCGACATTCCGTCTTAAGCTTCGGTCGATCGCTTTCATATTGATCCTCATTATAGATGAGTCAATGCAAATCCTTTTTTTCAGGATTGGTCAAGCTTCGGTCGATCTTCGAGCTATTATTATATATGGAATTATGCCATTTGGAAAGATTTATTTTGTTCATTTCGACCAACTCCGAGCTGCTCTTATATATGTGATTACGCTTTTACTTTCTGGGGTTTATATATTGCTCAAGGCTGTGTCATTCTCATTCTTTACGTTATGCCTTACGTTTAGGTAAGTGAACTATATTTATTCCCCTCTCCCAAAATAAGGAATCGAGCGACTACGTTCCTCTCCCGTTGGTCGAGTCACTTAACGTACCTCAATTCTGACGATTGACCTTGACCCAAAAGGCCAACTCTTCATTATCAGTCAGGTTTCTTCGC
>Ga0228600_1000037_pt1 | contig 17060 bp, 13 predicted proteins | sample CRU5metagenome_FD_182730 | JGI IMG/M metagenome (GOLD analysis project Ga0228600, IMG submission 182730) | Spruce roots microbial communities from Bohemian Forest, Czech Republic - CRU5 | ecosystem: Host-associated > Plants > Roots > Unclassified | place: Czech Republic: South Bohemian Region... | reverse complement strand
GTTCCAGGTCGAGATCCATATGATTATAAGGGCACTATGAATTCGGTAGGGATCGATCCCCTGGCAAGATCTAGTTGGATCTGTAATCCATTCCTTTCATGTGTCTTTAGTGTGCGCTTCCAGCCTCTGTAACACACAACATCCTAGTCATGTGCCGCCCTCTCTATGTATCAATATGGTTTGTATAGCGTGTATTTCTTAGCCTCCGAATTGGATCTTCTCCAAGCGAGGGTGGTGCATAATTTCATAGGACCCTGTGAAATTACTTCGAATGTCATCCCCGACTGTCTTGGCCATAGCGTAGATGCAGCTCCGAAAGATATAGGTGTTTGCTCGCCGCATCCCTTCCAGTCCTAGCTTCCCTTCGTTCAGTTCCAATGCTAGTTTTAGATTCTCCAGTTGCACCAGTTGTTAACCCACCAAAGGCATCAGAGACGGTAGATACTTTACCATTAGAGGCAGATCCCGTGCCAGTTTACCGATTAGAACCTTAGCATCTAATACGGACAATCCTTCAAAAGTTTGACTCTGGGCCATCTATCCTAAGAACAAAACTGCAGCACGAGTCGGACACCCGAAAGCGCAACGTCTCCCGTATCCCGTATCATTGAAACCACGACGCCCCAAATACGGAAACTAACTAGCTCTTGTTCCTACGCGGTCTAACCTTAACCCATACATATATATTAAAGATATAAATGCTTTATAATATGGAATTTCTATTGTAGACCCCATTCGGCCCTCTATCGTTTGCATCCAAGTGTTCTAAAAGTGCTGGGTAAGGAACGGACCCATAACCTAGCACATAATTCCCCATGGCTACTACCCATGACCTTTGCTTTACCATATTTTAGCCAATCTCAAATCTTTCCATTTTTTCCCATAAGTGATGTTTGCTGCATGTTCCGAGATTCATAACCTACAGAGCCAGAGCCACTTTATCCAGATGGAGATCTAGATGAATATTCTCTAGCAGAGTAAGAAGTAGCAGTTCCACCAATTTAAGATCCATACGCGGATCCTCTAGTTGCAAATCCATACGCATATCCATTAGTCGCAGTAGCAATTGACCCAGTTGATCGAGTGAAAGCAGCATCTCGTCCAGATACGTACCCATACGCGGTAGACCCATTTTGAGAGCCATAGTTCGTAGCGTGGTGCCCAGCTCCCCTTCGTCCAGTTACAGATCGATAGCTTGTTGACCGGACTAATGACCTTGAACCAGCATCTTTTCCAGTTTCAGTTTCACCCGTTTACTGAGTTTATCCACCAGTTGAATAGTCTCCAGTAGCGGATTTCGTTCCCATTCCTTCATCCAAGTCAGCATTCGTTTTATATCTATATCGAGATAGATATCCAGATTCATCCATTGCCCCGCAACGAAGGAAGCAGATCCTACTACAGATCGAGATTGAGTTGACCCGGTTTAAGCTTTTTACCCTCTTGATTCATAACCAGGAGCACATATAATATAAATATCAATATAGTAGATTGAGTGGCTGGCTTCATCATTAGTGCACCAAGGAGCAGGTGGGTAAGCATACTTCATTCCGCACTACGAGAAGGAAAGTAGGTGGGTTGGTTGGCTTGAACAATGGAAGGGAAAGGATGGTGGGTTGTTGGGGCTCTCTCGATTTGTAAAGGTAAGGAGAGTTGGGCTCCCGATCATGAACAAAGGGAGGGAGGTTGGGGTGGGCTTGCCTCTCCAATTCCAATTCCTAAAGTAGTTCCATATCGAGATCAAGTTGGCCGGGTTCCAAGGGTGATTGCAGTTGACCGAGTTGAAGTAGAAGCATCCGTTTAAGCACCCGTAGTTTCAGTAGCATTTGACCCAGTGCTAGTTGTTTCAAATCCAATTCCAGGTGCATATCTAGTTTCGGAAGCAGGGGTGGAGGTAGATCCAATTCCCGGTGGATATAAAGATTCATAGTCATCAGTTCCAGGTAAAGAACCAGTGAATATGCCGGGTGATTCAATTTACCTCATTTATTAATAACCAGCACCTCGCCCCGCGTTCTGTCCTGTCCCAGGTTCTATTCGCCTGGTTACAAATCCAAAACCAGAGCCTGTTAATCGAGTACCCATCATTTATTCAGATCCACCACCATCTCGCTAAGTATCCTTTCCAGATCAAGATCGAGTAGTTTACCTCACAAAAGCAGCAGAGACAGTAGTTGCATAGATGAAGGCAGCTAGAACAGTATGGGCAGCATAAGAAGCAGCTAAGGCAGAAACTGTACCATTCATAGGAAATCCAGTTGGAAATGAGCCAGAACCTCGGCTGCGGATTTAGAGGTTCCGCAGCCAGTTAACCAGATTGAACCAGCAGAAGAAAAGGTAGCAGGAAGGAACCTAGAAGGAGCCGTAGCAGATCCAATTCCATATGCATATATAGATCCAGAGTCAGTCGTTTACCTTGAATCCATTCCCATTCCAGTTCCAAATCCGGTTAATGATCCATACCCTTTTAAATCCCTTCCAAATCGATATCTTGTTCCAGCTTCCCTTCGTCCAGTTCCATAGAGCAGAAGCAGAGCCTAGAGCAGCGGTAAAAATTACAATGGGATAATTAGCTAATGTTGGAGCATTTCTTAAAGGAATGAGAGGGGAGGGGGGTCTTCCTCTTAAGTAAGCTATCCGGATGGCATGGTTAGCTTGAAACTCACGGGCGGGTTTCCCCTTACCTGAGGGAGGGGCAACCGGATGGACGGATAGCTTGACCTTTTGCCTGCCGTTCGTTCGCTTCTGCCCTAATCTCTACCTTACCTTCGCTATGCATGCCTAGTTACCTGTTTCCTGCTTTCCTTGGGGGCTTCCATTGTCGGTCATCACCACCAACTATTCCCTTCCCGATCCCACACCTTTGATTTGCGGGATGGGTGCCTTTCCCTCATTTAGTGCGTGCCTTCAATACGTACGTTACGCCTTACCTTCCTTAGTCAGAGGTTTCCGGTCGCTGGTGGGATAACCCAATGGATTGGAATTAGCCACATGGGCCTCTTCCTTCATATTCGGTCAGGCCGGCGGATGATAAGGAGGGAGAGTTTGATCCGCGCATTACTGAGGGAGCTGCTCACTACCGCAACGGTGGGCCACGGCTCCTTTCGTCGCTTCACTCACGACACTACCTAACGCGGTAAAAGTATGCAAGCTCCTCACCACCCTTGCCCATTTATCCTCGCTTTTTTGAAATCAGACTTTCTTTTTTGTAAACACATACATATACATAAATAGAGGCTCGCGGTCCACTGGTCCGGGCCCTTAACTGTGGTTGGGCGTCGATATCGACATCATGAGACTCTATATAGATCTATATAATGTGATTTCCCCACCTTCACATCCCCTTCCTTTTGGTGCTGACTTCAGGTGGTGCTTGCTTGTATATACAAGATTTCTTTTCCTCACCAATATTACCGTAATATATATTTTCGATAACAAAGGGTGGGGCGTTTTTCACCTTATAAATTCCCTTATAGGACGATCGATCGCGTGTTCGTTTGCATCGTTCTGGAATGATAGCTGGTAGGTCCTACCTAGCCCGGTTCCACTGGGTGGGGTTATAAGTATTTATATCAGTCATTTAATACGATATTTACCCGAGCATAGCGAGAGTCCCTTCCCCACCTCCCTCTCAGTTAGCGCCTTCTTGGATGGATAAGGGAGTCAGACCTGTCTCTTTCAAGGGGAGGTAGAGCCCCTACACCATGAATAGAATAGAAGGTATCTATCCTTCATTCTCTGAGGTGTCTGACCTAAGTTACGTAGGGTTAGGCATCTAGCAGTCCGGTCTGTTAAGTAAGCATTACCTTCCGTGAAGGTCTGACCTGAGCCCTTAGGTCCTGGTCTTATCTTCGGATGAGATGAGTCTCACCTTCCTTCCAATCAGGTATTAGCCTTACTCACTCATGCATGTTAGAAGGTCTTATCTTCTTCTGTCTGGTCCAGGTCTGACCTTCCTGGCAATCCGTGTGTATATGCGTTATGTGTCCTCTACGTGTAACCTAAATATGTAACCTACCTCACCTCAATGTGTAACTTCCAACGTGTAACCTTCATCGTGTAACCTAACCTCATCGTGTCATCATCATCCATTGTGTCATCATCGTGTCTGTGGGAACCGCTCTCATCGGAAGACTAATCAGTCCCCTTTGGCCGCTCCTTCCGGCCAGCATCATCATCAGACCAATCCAATCTGTTTAACTCAATGGATCTGCTCGTAAGTAACAACCATGTCTTCTCACTGTCTTCCGGTGGGGAATGAGTGTCTCCCGGGTATTGTCAACTAACTGGTAAATTGCATCTCCTGGGAATGAATGATTGACTCTTGGCTCGACTCTTGGCATTGATTTAAAAAAACCTTTCATTGACGCTGGACATGTAATACCGGCATCTAGTGGATCGCCACCTATCTGAATAGAGTACCAGCATAAACACCAGAAATTGAGTGTTAGCGTAGAGTAGCAGCACCAAGTAGCAGCATCTACTACCGGCATCGCCACCTGCCTGGGATCAACTTCTGGATGACTACTGGGGGATATCGAAAACTGGTAGGAATTAAATATGGGGCACATACTATGGGGCACGGATAACATGGCACTAACAACCTCCCACGGATTAGAGTTTCATGCACTAGTAGATTTCATGCACGAAGTATAGATTCACTGAGTATAGCTTAGATTAGTAGAGGTATCATGGAGTCAAGGTTTACTACATTGAGAAGAGTTGTAGCACTGACTGGAGCATCTAGGCACTGACGGAATCAAGCCCAACCCGCTTTCTCTATGGTCAAGTGTATCTATCCGCCCGTCTTGCCTTGTCCTTGTCCTTCCCTACTGTCTTGCTCTACTGCCCTTTCCGAAACACTTTGACACACATAGATCTATCCCGATGCTATGACTTAGATGCCATGACCTAACCTTATTATTACCGCACGCTGCGCTGATCTACTTATTTATTTGTGCCTGATCAGACGAGAAAGCCAGCATATAAGACTGGAGATCTGGCTCTGTGCCCGGCTCTAATCTCCCTATTTGTTTGATCCGGACATCTTCTTGATTATTTCAAAGTGATAAAGAAATAAAGAAATAAAGAGATAGTCTTGAACGATTATTCAAGAAGGTAGCGGCCAGTTTCATGGTATTGGTATGCCATGGCCACGCGAGCTAGGAGAATATTAGGGGGAGACTCTCGTTGGGAGTATCGTGGTTATACGAATACGCGAGGGCGAATTGATTATTGCGTGTGATATGATAGATGGTTCCGAAGAATGAGCGTAAATTAGGAGTCGGACATTTATAGCTGCAAGAACTACTATTGCATCATCTCTCTCCCTCTGCAACCGGGAAACCACATGCATGAAGTTGGAATCGAATATTCGACGCGAAAGCATGAAGTTGGAATTGCTAGAATGAGGCTCTAGCTAGCTCACCTTGCGTTTGACTAAGCCACCCCGCGTTCGATGTGCATCATCCGACACGCTAGGCGGCGCATTGTTCACCGTAAACAAAGAGGCCAGGAAGGCACGGCACGTTCCTCGATCTCCCTATGGTCAATCGAGCGTCTTCGTTCCTCTATATAATAATTGCGAGAAAGGATCGTAGAGTGAGCGCTAAAACCAATCGACCGGCTCCCCGGGCTCAACCCATGCCTCTGTCCGCAAGGAGTAATGAGAGAGATAGGGATTGAAACGCCTTCAAATAATGAGTCTCGGCAATCTCTCTCCCGGGATGGTCAGACTCGCCAAAGCCAGACCTCCCCGGCTCCTCAGGTTGGCAAGGGAAGCTAGGAAAGGAGCCCTTGTCGAACACGTCAGGGAATAGAGGATTGGTAAATCTAAAGTAAATATTGGGTTATATCCTTATATATGATGCCTAAGGACATATTTATTAAGTGATATCCTTCCTTATATATGAGATTTCATTCAATATTGATTTAGTGGGTAGTTCTGCAGCTTGAGGAATAGATAATTATACATAGTAGGCCTAATTTGCCCTATTAATCCAACTGATGAGACCTATTAATCTAACTGTCTAAAAAGAAATGGGATCTATGATTTGGAACTCCGAATATTTAGAATAAAACCCCTGCTTCTTCTTCGTTATAGAAGGTGCTTTTAGGAGCTGCAAGTGAATCGAGACGGACGGTGCATTCATTCGTTCTTGGTTCTCGTGGTTACGGAACCTTACTTATGGTTGTTCCAGCCGAAGCGATGGAATAGGATGGGCCCACTGCTCATGCTATCCATAGCCACCAACCTACGGGAATAGATAAGTGCTGTTCAGAGAGCGATACCTTAGACCTTAAGGCTGAACCACTTTGCTCGCGCAGGTTACATAGTTGGCCAAGCATCAACCCCTTCAGAAACGCAGTGGAAAAGGGGAAACGGAGAAGAACCGATCAAGAGGAATAGGATCGGAACCAAGCAGTGAAACCCGACCAATCGAATGAATCGTGAGACACCCCTTTCTTATTTGAAAAGGATCAGATTTATTAGCCGCTCTACACAATCCAACTATTTGAGCTCTCTCTATGTCCGGTGGTTACGGGACCGGTTGGAAAAGCATTCCATTCTATGTTTTCTTTAATTCCTTGTTTTCTTTGAAGACCGAGGTACGTTAAGTGCGAAGACCCGGGCGAGGAACGAAGTTGCGAATATTCCTTGCCCTCAGAAGCGCAAGACCTCCGGACCTTATTTTGGGAACATGAAATAAAGGAAACAGAGAAGTTTATCTATCTATCTCTCTATCTTTCTATATGTAATTACGCTTTAGCAGCCGAGGAAATAAGTGGCTGCTATTATAGATGTAATTACGCTTTTATTTCTTTATGGAGGTAAATCCTTCGCCGAGGAAATAAGTGGCTGCTGGTCATGATATCTTAAGTAATTACGCTTTCTCTATGGATGGGCGCCAGGGAGAGAAGTGCGCTGCTGGTCATATATTATATATTAAGTAATTACGTTTTAGTAAATAATTCACTTAGAGTTATGACTTCTTTCTCTGGCTTTATTCTATTTCTAGTTATGGGCTAGCTTAACCACTAGAAGCTGGCAGAAGCAGCCGGAGTTTATCCAAACAACTATCTATAGTTGGGCTTGAACCACCAACTATAGTCGATCCCCGGAGGAGCTGCTTTAAATAAAATTTGACTAAGTTATATGTACCCACAATGGATGATGCTCCACCCTGAGTGTAAGAGCTTGAAGCTGTAAAAATGGTATTATTTTTGGTTTGCCAGAGTAGCTATAGAGCTGCTCGTTCCAGGATATGAAAGTGAGACTGAGTTCATACCAACAGTCTTGGGAGCGGGCCCACCAAATAATGGGATGCCTAAGGCTAACACCTCCTCATGGCTAGCAGCAGGGATGAATACAACCTCATGATGTACTGGCAAGGAAAGGTTCGAAAGGCCCCTGTGCTGCCTCTCTCTGTGCTACGGGAAAAGGAACTGGGAGCCATCGCGTTTCAGTTGGCCCTATATCTATAGGTGGCTGCACTGTACCGGGAATCAGGGGCTGGTTCTTCTCCTCTCCATGCTGCCCTACCTCTCTATTGGTGGCCGGGTGAGCCAGAAAGAAGTGCTGCCATGGTTGAAAGCTTGGCCCCCAACTATAGAGTAGAGGTGAGGGGCAAAGACCTTGCAAATCATTCATTCGGAGGATCGATCAGCCCAGCAATTATCATGTGGAACCTATGGCTGGAGAGAAACAGAAGAATCCTCTCAGATGACGCCCTCCCTGCAAGTCGACTCCTACCTATTGATGGGAGCTGTGCCCTACTAGTAATAGGGCCTCCATCTCAGAATTAGTAATTGCATGGGCTCCAATCCAAGTAGATACTCCTTCATTCCTTGGGAAAGCAGTACCATACAGAGATGCCCTACTCTCTATAGGGGCCCTACGGGGCTCAAGCTGTCCCTGCTAATGGGGATTGCTGGATTGAATAGGGAAAAGAGAACCGAGGTTAAGTGGCACCCGCCGAAGGAAGGCTTAAGCCGGTCATATGGAACACCGGAACATGGAGAAAGAGCTAGAGGAATCGGTTCATGGGTGATCCTGTTCGCCCCCCCCCCATCTCGCCGCATGGACCAGGAGAGAACAGCAATGGAATAGCTGCTCGCTTGCACTAAGATATGCCACGTAAAGGATAGTGCCGGAGGTGGGATATAATCTATCAAATGCTGGTTCAGTGTGGATTGCGGTGTTCTAGAATAAAAAAGAAATCGTTGTTCTCAGCTATAACTGTAGTTAGTCGGGTTCCCTAAATGCGCTTATTCTCCGGGGGAAAGAGAATAGTACGGGGCCTGGGTATGGAACGGAAGGAGAAGAACGGAGAGAAGGCCCATGAACTCATTTTGTTTTGCCGGGAACGAACGTCTATAGTTCAACACCCGGAGCAGAGAGAACAAGTTGTGACCGGAATATGTCGATAAAGCGAGCCGGTTTCGTGATCCTGCGACCGTTTGCGGGATAGAAAGGTAGGGGGACCCGATTCGAGACTGAATTGGCCAGTTGCTCCCCCCATATACGTTATTGCAGCAGGATCTAGTCGTTATCGAATCAATGCCGTGTCGCTCGCTGCCATAAAAGCCCCTATATATAGTAGGGGGGGGCGTTCCGCTCGATCATGAGAAGGATTTGATGCTGGATTGGTGATCCGCTTCATATACGTTATATGATCGACTTGTTTGCTCCTCTCACGCGGTCGAGCCCTCTTCTTACCCCGTTAACAGGTCGAGTACCCCCCGAAAACCCCCCTCCTTATATAGGTGGATAGTTTGCCCCGGAGTTTGGATAGGGCCCCCTGGACGAGAGTTTACGGCTACATAATAGCTCCCTGTACGAGAAGAGTTGCCGGCTGGAAGCTCCCTTGTACCATTAGTTCCTGACCCGGATAGTATCTCCTGAACCCTTCTTCCCCTTGGCCGGGTTGCTCCTCACCTTCACCTTGCGGCTTTGATCCCGGATACGAGGATGCAAATTACTTAGCCGTTTTTACACTCTTTGGATGCTCGGGTATATCGTCGTTATACCCCGCCTTCTCGCGCATTCTTTTATATCAATATTGACCTTACAAACGCTTTCTCTCTGTCTGCCTTCCTTGGACGGCTCCCTATACCCATCTCCTCTCGTTGGTGTTTGCGCTAGCCGGGTTGCCCCTAACCTTCACCTTGGCGCTTTTATGGGTGAGGCATACAACAACTTCTCTCTTGACTGACCGGATATAGGTTCACCCTTAGAGGAGAGCGCTTAACCCTGACAGTTGGTACCGGATCTATTTTAGTTAATATAGGAGTTCCCTTAACCTCCTTACTCGTTCTACTCTTGGGGTGATATTACTTCCCTGGGAATACATAGCTCCCAAGCTTGGTTTTGCGCCTCCTCAACCCTTCTTCCGCTTGCACTAGCAGCGGGGTTCGTACCTTGGGGCATTGAGGCTCCCATTAGCGGCTTCCCAACACCACGTTGCCCTGACTAAGCCACCGTAGGGCACACTACAGTCTCTACTTATGCATGCTTAGATAAGGAAATTACCGTTAGCCAAAGAAACGGATTTACCCACCTCAACCAAGTATCTATAAGTGCCGGCTCCTTAAGAGCAAGTACGATATAGTTTATGGATGGATAAGAGCTCCCTGGACGATTAAGAGTAGGAAGGAGGCCATTCCCTTTACGAGTTGTTGCTCGCCGGGATCAACCTGAACCTTTACAATATTGGTGGCGGCTCCACATCATAGCTGGACCAGATTAGGTTAGTCCCTGGCTGGATGCTCACTGCACCATTAGACGGTCTAATCCTTGAGCTACTATACATGGATGCTCGCTTAGATAAGGAAGTAGCCCAATGATACTGGCAAACACCTTGGCCAAGACGGGTTGTTAGCCAAATGCGGCTGCTATACATGCTTTGTCGCCCACCTTACCTATGCTAATACACTCAGTAGCCAGGATTAACAGTAGCCAGGATTAACTGGGTTAGGTTACGGCTCATCATTTATACTTTACATTTTTGGCATCTGAGTTACCTGTAAAAACATAATGAGATACATAAAGAGAAAGAGAGAGCTCCTATACATGCTCGCTTAGATAAAGATACAGAGAAAGACTGTTGCCGGGCGAGCCAGGTGCCGGCTCTTAATAGCAGCGTACATCTTTGTGGCCGCTTCACAGCTACCTGTACGATTATTAGTCTCACCCAAACACGGAGGATACTTACATGCATAGATTAGGAATGAATGTGACCGGGATTACCCTTAGCCAATGAAAGAGACGAATTCACCTTTATCACCTCATGCCAGGAGCTCTTGATTGGTGGCCGCTCATAATAGCTCCTGTACATCTTGGTGGCTGCATCACTGTTACCTGTACTACGATCATTAGTTAGACTTACGCTTGCTTAACGAAGTGATGGATACTGGTTGTTGCCGAACGAAGTGAGCTATTCACTGTTGCCAATGTATCTGGGCTGAGAATCCCTATCGCTGCTAGTCTGCGGGCTTGTTATCTTCTCTCGTGCTGCTATTGGGCCGGATCCTCGTGATAGTTGTTCGGCTGATCATCTGTCCTGTCACCCGTGACTCATGCTGCTATTAGGCTGGTTATAATCCCTTACGCCGGTTGTCGGGCTGGTTTTCCTCCCTACCGCAGCTTGTTCTTGGGCTGGTCAGTCTTCCCGCGAATAAGAAAAGAAAAAGAGGTGAGCATACCTACCCTACCTCTTTCTTTATTCTACTGCCTATGAGAAAGAGATGGGCATCCTCTGAACTATAGGCTGGTCACCTCGATAGCTGGTTGTTGGGCTGATAAGCTGTGAACCGTGACTCGTGCTGCTATTGCGCTGGATCCTCGCTAGGTTGGGCTTATAAGCTGTTACCGAACCCTACTGTCAGGTTTATGCTGTTACCGAACCCCAGCAATAGCGAACTGAACCAATAGTCTCTAGAAATTGATCACCGAATCTAGGGTTTCAAACCGCCATTATCGGATGCTTATGAAAAAATCCAAGCTAACCTACCTCCTACTGTGATTATCCCGAAACCTACCTCGCTAGCTGGGCTGGTCAACAACCTCGTACTGCTACTTCCTGGGAATGATACTTTCACTGGGACTAACCTGTCCAAGCTAGTAGTTCAGGCAGGTATAAGGACCGAAGCTTGTTGGTCAGTTATAATCAGTTTGACTCGTACTCTCGCTAGCTAGTTGTTGGGCTGATAATCTGTCAGAGCGAGTGACCGAACCATATTGACAAGCAATTGGTCTGGTTGAAGCTGTTACCGAACCAGACCCATTCGAACCTGAACCTCGTCTACCAATTGTCCAATAAAAAATGGTCCAACACAAGCTGTTTCAACTGAACCAATTGATCGTGAACCATACCATCGCGAAGCTGAACCTCGTGCGTGAACCATACCATCGCGAAGCTGAACCTCGTCTTGTCTACCAATGGTCCATGAACAAATGGTATAAACGAACAATGGTCCACGAACAAAGGGTCTAACCGAAACATACTCTCGCTGGCTAACTAACCTGCCAAGCTATCTATCCATCGCTAATCGCTAACCCCATTGCTAACCATGCTGTGTAACCGCTACTACTGTGTAACCTTACTTCCAATACTCGAACTTGAACTGCTACTTGAACTACCACTAAAAAATACTAGTGCAAATACACATATAACCATCCCCGCACCACTACCACTTCCAAATAACCATCTATCCACTAATCTTTCTAACCAATCACTTTCACTCAAACTAAACCTCTCTGTGCGTACGATCTGGTGGGAGGAGGGAAAAACCCTCCCCTACAGGCACTATTAATACAATTAGTGTATACTTACGTATTGAGATATAGGTTCGATAGATGGGTCCGCTTTAGCTTCCTTGGCCTTTTTTATGTCGGAGATATTCTGATTTATTTGCATATAAGAAAGGGCCATGAAAACTCGTATAAGAAAGAGCCATGAAAACACTTTTTTACTTCGCCTAGGGCAGAATAAAGTACTTCGTTATCTGATCGCCGTAACCAATTCTGGTAGAACCTTGCCGAACCGGCAGACCCTGATGGAGGCTATCAAACGGAGGAAACGGAGATGCTTGACGGAGGAAAATAGGCTTTTTTCACTCCGTAAAACGGAGGCAACGGAGATGCTTGGCGGAGTTAACGGAGATGCGGAACGGAGATCTTGGCATAGTTAAGAGGGTCCTTGTGGAGAAGCGAATCTACTATCAATCCTTAACCGTGAAAGAAAAAAAAGAAATATCCTTTCTTTCCCCTAACTGTATGGAAGGAAATCACCCTAAACCTGCGGGCTTAGATCGGGCAGCTTCTGAGAGATCGAGCAGCTTCTGACGAGTGTGATTGGGGAGGCCGAGACCAGACCGATTGCCCCGCAGGGCCTCTTTTCTTTCTCAAGTGGGCCAAGCCCCGCAGGGCCTCTCTAGCCCCGCAGGGCCTCATGCTTCTCCCCCCAATTCAATTCTATGGAGATTACTTTCAAGAGCAAGGAAAGACTTAAAAGACTTAACTATAAGGAAAGAACTCCCTAGGAAAGAACTCCCTAAAGTATCTCAAAAGAAGGACTCCCTTAGCTTACTAAAGGAAAGAACCCCCTTAGCAAAGCAAAGTATATCGATGAAATAATTCCAAAGAATTAACCATAAATTATATCAAAAGACTAAAGGGTCATAAAAGGATATATCTAAAGGATATATCCATAAAAGACTAACGGAGCCCGTTGGACAGGCACTCTAGGACTAATGGAAATTCTCTTTCTCGGAAGGAAAGACTCTTGGAGCGGTAACTTCAAATACTCCTAGAGAATTTGTTCTTCACTACCGGCACTATTTGGCTTTGGCTTCGCATCTGCTGGCTTTGGTATTTCTTCATAGTATGATGCTCATGGTAGAGATTCTTAGTTTCGTGATCAAGATCGTGATAGGTATTTTAGTGATCGAAAGCAAGAGTATTAATTTAGGGATCGAGACCCAGAATAAGACCCTACAGGACAATACCCTACGGGACCAAATGCTATAGGACCCTCGTCCTTAGTGACATCTCCTTAGCCAGCAGAAGTTCCGGCTCTAGGAGGTGAAGATCCAGCACATCGATACTTTTAGACCCGGTTCAAGAGCGAAACCCAGCAACAGAAGCAGAGGAAGGAGCAGAAGCAACAGGAGAGGCACAGGCAGCAAAGACAAAGGCAGGGGAGGCAACAATTGCGATTGTGAAATCCCTTTGTCTTTTATCTGGATCATTGGTCCTCGCGTCGGGCGTTTTATCGGTGGAATAGAGAAGGAGTGGCGAGAGGGGTTTTTTCTATTATACGTAGATAAGGTTTGGTCGTTTCTATCATGCCTCACTTCGACGGACAAGCACATCTGAAATTAATTCCATAGGCGGGAGGGGTTCCATTCTTTTACCTAACCATTCCTTTCTTTTCACAAGCTCTACCTTTCATAGTTGTTTGACATTCATATAATGAGCTAAGATCCCTCCCATCATGTCCCGTTCTTCCCTCTTCAGACCAATATATCTCCCATCATTGGTAAAGGTCTCTAATCTAGATCTAAAGGTGGTTTTTCCTAGGCACATAGCAGCGGAGCGGGGCCCCACCCCATCCGATCCCATCTAAGTCTAAACCATTCCTCGGGACGGGGGAAACGTTCTACCTATACTTCGGAGACTAAACTAATATGGACATGAAGCTTTTCGGCGGTAGGAGAGGCGGGGAAAGCATTAGTCTAAGTGACAGTTCAAAAGCAAGATCGATAGCCCATTTCAGATTCTCTAGTTGCCCCCGCCCCGGATTCCTTTCATGAGAACAAGAGCCATTACCTCGCCCGGAGTCTATCCCTGTTCCAATGACTGTTAAAACACCCGTCGAAGAAGCAATTTAGTTCAATCCACCCACAGCCTACGAGGCATCATCACTAACATAAGCATCTAAGCAAGCAGCATCACAGCTAGCAGTTATAGATCCTTCAATAGATCCAGCTTTTGATGTTATTGATCGAGACCCAGATTCTGATGTTCGTTAGCGAGATTATGTTCTTGATCGAGACCCATAAGCAGGAGAAGCAAAGATAGGAACAGAGCCAGTAGCAAAGGTAACAAAGGCAGACCCATAACCACCACCTAAGGCGGAGGGGTAACCACCACCTTCTGGTGATTCATATGGTTCTTCAGTTGGTTCTACAGTTAGTTCAGTATATTCTGTAGAAGCAGCACGAGCAGTTCCATACGCAGCAGAGCTAGTAGCATAGCTAGTTCCAGATGTTCCAGGTGAAGATCCAGATCCATATCGAGACCCAGACCCAGATACCATTGCAGCAGTTGGTTTTGTTGATTCAGTTGGTTAAGCTGTTGTTTATCCAGTAGCACCACCAGCAACACCAGTAGCACCATCAACGCTAGTCGTTGGTTCAGCAGTTGATCTACCAGTACCAGCAATAGCATTTGGCCTAGAGCCAGTGGCCATTTCACTACCACCAGCGATGGACCGGGGAATGACGTATATGGATCGCGAGCAGAAGCAGCTGGGGTAATTGCCTCGACCCTACAAGTGAATGAAGGGGCCTCGCAGGTCGGAGTTCACCCGGAGATGGAGAATGCCCGATGGATGGAAAGTGCGTAACAGATAGCGCTAGCTCGTGCCGTATGAATCGTAAAGGTTATCACAGGTGGCCGGCAGGACCTCTGCTAGGTATGGATGAAGGAGATTATTATTTTCGTGCTACTTATTTATTATTATCTAAAGACGCTGAAGATTCAGAGTTTATAGATCGAGACCCAGGTCTAGATAGAGATACAGATACACCAGAAGCAAAGCCAGCATCCGTAGCAAAGACAAAGTAAGCAGAGGTAAAGGCCAGGCATAGGCCATTGATAGAACAGATCGAGTCCCATACCTAGGTCCCACTCCTGTATCAGTCCCATATTCTGTTGATCCGGTTGATCCATACCCACTAGTCCTAGCTTCCTTCCTTATAGCTTATCCCGTCCTAGCTTCCTTCCTTCGCTCAGTTACATATGCCTTATAGATATAGTAGGGCATTCCTTCGCACGGTTAAAGGTCCAGATTCACCCGTCCCAGATCTATACCCATATCCATACCTTCGTTACCGAAATCCATACCTTCGTAAGCCATATTGAGACCCGTAAGCAGCAGAAGCAGCACCAATAGCAGCAGTAGCTTCATCCGTTTCACTAGTTGACTCAGTATATTAAGCAATAGATTAAGTGGTTGACTCAACAGCAGCCCTGAGCGATATATTAGTGGTAGAAATGCGCATTTGCTTCATTATATAATGCACCCATCCTAGTTTCAGTACGAGATCGAGACCCAGTTACTGATGCTAGAGATAAAGACCCATCCATATCATATCCATACTATAGAGAGCAAGATCCTGGTAGAGAGCGAGATCGTGATAGATCGTGATAGGGATAAATATTATAGGGATAAAGAGTCCAATGTTCCGGATGATCCATATACTAAAGATACAGTGGTGGCTTATCCAGCTTATCCACTACCAGCATCAGTAATAGCAGCAAAGGCATAAGCTAGGACAAGGACAGTAAAGGCAGGGGCAAGATCTATGGAGTTATGTTTTATCTCCGATATGGATGGATGGCGGGTTAATTCTTTATTTATTTAGCGGTGGAATTCGATGAAACTTCTTTATTTCAATATTGAAGGGGCTTATTGGCTGGCTTTACGAGTTCGAATGGGACTTATTCAATTGATTTCTTCCCCTAAAAAAAGAGTTGGGAAGAATAAAAAGTACTATGCCGAATAGAAAACAGGGTACTATTCTGCCGATAATAAAGGCCAAGGAGATATTGCCAGTTTCGCCTTTTATACCCCCGAGCGAGCCCGGAAAGTAGATAGTTATTCCCGTTCCTATACTTACTATTAAGCTAATACCTAAGCTGTTTACACACATGTATTGATTATGCTTATTACCCATGTTTCAACCATTGTAAGATATGGCATAGCCCATTCGATAAAGGAAACGCATACTATTTTACCAGTATTAGCTATGTGTAATCGATTACGAGAATACATACTCCTGTATCCAATAGGTTGTAAGCTTATATGGACCTGTATTAGACTCGAGTAAAGTGTAAGATATGACTAGAGCTCTAATCCCATATGAGTTATAACATCACGATTATTCCCTCAGTAATGATAGAAGAAACATGGACCCTTCATTAAACGTAATGATACTAGTATGATTACCCTTTGCCCATACTTGCTTGAATACAAGCTATGTTATAGAGCTCATATTAGTGTAATACAAATGCTTAAACTAAACACAATGACTAGACTGTAACAGCTTGGAATCCATAACTCTTAGTGGTATCACTTACAGCTTATTCAAGCTAACTAAGCAAGCTCATATTGCTTTGATTACAGTCTTGTTAATCACTGTTCTTAAGCTTGTTACTAAGCTTCATTAGCCTTACATCATACTTATTATAGATATGACGTATCCTTGCAATGGTCTGTTCATTACTAGTATAACAACAGCTCTTTACGTAATCAATTGATTAGGAGTTACTGATAACATAGCATGCTAATTGGTTAGTACGAATACGCTTGATTACCTTACTTGCACTCAATACTAGCTCTTATCCTAATAAGGTGTATCGTGTCTCACATACATACCTGCTGTATTCATGTTCTACTTGCTTTGATCATAGTAGTAATACCCTTAATAGTGCTTATAACTACCATTAGTGTTACAGCTTAGCACTGTACATTGTGTTATGTTGTATCAGCTTAAACAAGAGCTTATCATGCTTATTGAATAGGGTAATACTTATGCTTGTAATGATGGAAACAAGATTCATGTTACAGATAAGGTGATTCCATATCCTATGTAGTAAGTATCTAGTATTACAGTACTCATGTTACTCTTATCACTTGCTTACATAAGTGATTATGCTGCTGGCCCAGGAACTGGCTATGCTGCTGGCTCTTCTACTGAAGCAACAGAACCAACTGCATAGACTGCATAGTAGAAGCAACTGGATCATTGGCTAAGGGTGGTGGGTAGCATGG
>Ga0228600_1000036_pt1 | contig 17079 bp, 10 predicted proteins | sample CRU5metagenome_FD_182730 | JGI IMG/M metagenome (GOLD analysis project Ga0228600, IMG submission 182730) | Spruce roots microbial communities from Bohemian Forest, Czech Republic - CRU5 | ecosystem: Host-associated > Plants > Roots > Unclassified | place: Czech Republic: South Bohemian Region... | reverse complement strand
GACGTATTCGCAATTGTAACGGGCCTGGGCTCTGCCGGAGACGTATTCGCAATTGTTTCAGTCCCTGTTTCCATTCACCATTGGGCTATTTAATAACTCACCATTGGGGCAGTTGTTTCCACCCTTTGGGCAGTTGTTTCCCACCCGGTTTCCACCTTTTGGGTAATCGTTTTATCACTCACCTTTGGGCAGTTGTTATCTCCTTGCCTGTAGCTAGACGTAAAGTAAGGAAGGTAGGGGGTTTTCTTTAGTAAATAGGTCAAAGAGGTCTCTTATTGGGAAGGAAAATAAGTATCCTATTGGGGTTCTTCGGGTTCTCCTACTGGGCTTGGAAAAGGAAGGCGATTTCAACCTAGCTTTCTTCCCTATCTATCTAGCCTACACCCCTTTCAAAAGATGTTCTCTGATTGGCTGTTTTCTTCTCGTCGCTTATCTTACTGCAGCTTATCTCTTACTGCAGCTTATCTTACTGCAGCTTTACTTATCTTCTCGTCGCTTGCCCAAACCAAGCAGTTGTTATCTCCTTGATGTATTTTCTTTCTGGGGCTTGTCGAGAAGCACATTGGTAAAGGAAGAGGTTACTGCCCACAGTGCTGCGGAAGTTGTGCGGAAGTTGTGCGGAAGTTGTGCGGAAATGCGGAAGTACAAATCCCTTCTTATAATACGTTACATGCCTTCTCCTTGATAGCCGCCTGGATAAGTAGTTTTTCTCTGATCAGGTGTTCAATTCGTCGAGGAAAGTTTTATTACGTATATAAAGTATGACTTGAAGAAATGGACCCAGCCAGCCAGCTATTCCAACCACCCCATCCAGCCGACATCCCTAGTTTCAGAGAGAATCCGATTCGTACACCGCTAAATCTCGGACCCCCCTCAAAATGAGGTTTCTCTTTATAAAACATGCGTTTGAGGACCTTTTTGGGATCCACCGGACCAACCTAACCTGGTGCCTATTTCAGATGGGGGGATCTTATCTACGAATCTCAACTTTAAATATTGGGCCTTTATATACGTTATTTATCCATATCACCTTTTAGATTTAGATATGTCATCTCGGGTCGGGCTTGAGAAACCTTGGGATGGGAGGGATAGATACTCTTTAGGAAGAAGCACCTCTTTGAGATTCTGCCGTATAGAACCACTTCGTGCCTTATTTGGGGTATAATTTACAACCTCGTATTCGCACCCAGCACTGTTCCATCCCTTCCTTCCTCCACGGAACCACATGCCCAGATTTGCCTTTAGGGAAGACCTTAAAAAGCTGGAATACTCTCAGTTTGCTGTTGCTCAACCAGTTTCTCCAGGACCAGCGGCTCTAGGCCAGCCAGCAAGGACCATCTTTCCAAGCCTTTATCTCGGGGAAATTAACTACTGAAAGATGGGAGCGAGGTACGAGCTTGCTCTATTTGTTTGGGGTAGGGGCCCTAAACAAATGGAAGACGAGAGAGAAGGTAAATTGGGAAGTGATAAGGACCTTGCCCTTCTTAGGTCGGGCAAGCGGCTCGTACCTCGCTCCTTGCCCTTCTTAGGTCGGGCAAGCGGCTCGTACCTCGCTCCTTGCCCTTCTTAGGTCGGGCAAGAGCTTAACGCTCCTTGTCAAAGTGGAGAAATTCACTATGATACCCCATTTTTGCCACGAAAAAGCCAAAACGCCGAGAGGCAGGTCTTTAGGCAATTCTGACTGAAAAAACCACAATTCGCCGAGGCTCATTTTATTGCTATTATTTAGGTGGCCTACTTTGGACGACATCGAATGAAAGTTCCAACAAGGTTGTTGACATCCATACCCGTTTACTTACAGGTTGAATCTAGCCATTATTACCCACACCCCCGTTAGGGATCTTCTCTACGAGCCAGCCTTCTTATGCATAGTCTTTATACCCCACCCTTACTATTCTATTTTATATTACACTCCGTGCCTTTTGTTTATTATTCACTTCATTCCTCACTTTGAGTTTAGTATTAGATGGCAGGCACTATTCTTCATCTTACTATTCTTATGGCTATGATTTTGATCCCATCCTTCCCTACTTTGTGCCAGGCCATTTAGTGGATTGATTCAGGGATCTATCTTCCTTCTCACGAAGCCGAACCGCTTTAGATCTGGCCTTTATATACGTCATTTCGGGATCTTATCACGAAGCCAAACCGGTTTAGATCGGATCGGAACTATATATATTATGTTCTTTCTTGATACCACTGGATTAAGGCACCCAGGCTCCAGGTGGAGGGAATTAGGGAATGAATCGAATTACATATAGACAAACTTGAGTTATGGGCCCCATATGGAGAATATGCCTACGAACCCGTACAAACCCAATCTTTTATTAGTCAAATGCTTCTGCGGTTGGAAACGTTTTTGATCGACCCGGAACCACCTCAAAAGACCCAACGAGCTGTTTGCCTAATGGATTGAAAAGAGGTTTTTTGTTTCTTCAATGTTATCTTTGGAACGAAGTCGCTCGACCAAGGGGAGAGGAACGAAGTTTCTTTATTGTGCCCCGGGACCCGCCAAGGAATAATAGTCTAGTCTATCGGAGTTTCTTTATTGTGTGCCCCGGGAGAGGTAGCGTGGAAAAGTACAGGATATTCCAGGCAAGTCCTTCCAAAGTAAGCCCCAGGAAAGTATTTTAATAGCCCCTATTTCACGAAGTGTTTCTATAACGTAAACTAAGATCTCGTTTCGGTCACTAGGGATTCTACCTTTCTTGAATGAAATGAGGTTATACCTGCCTTTTATTGACTTGAACGAAGAGGTTCTACCTTTCTTGAACCCGAATGAGGTTATACCTGCCCTTTCTTGAACGAAGAGAAAGGAAAGCCAAGCCGATAGGCGAAGGAAGGAAGAGAACCTAGAGAAGAGAGAAGGAACTCGAAAAAAGGAAAGGCTTGCTTTCATTCTCTCTTTCACGAATGCAGAGAGCTGGGCCCCACATGTGAACCTGCTGAGCACCAATCTTGCGTTCGTCTCACACTCTTGATTGATCCGATAACCTTCGCCTTCGGGCGGGCTTCGTTCAAGTCAAGAAAGGCGCTACGCTCAGCGCAGTATAACTTCGCTACGTCGTATACTATATACGAGACCTTCGCCTCCTGATAAGGTTAGGTATAACCTTTCAGTCGCTGGCTAAAGCAATAAATGGGTTATCCGGTTCCAGAGCAAGTTCCATAGCCCACATTCCTTATAGTTCAAGGAGAGCTTGTTCTAGCATCTGCTCAATTAGTTCGAGACAGAGAATCAGGAGTTTCAGATAAAGATCCAATGGACCGAATGGAAGCAATTATTAATTCAGTCGACCCATCAGACCCCTACCAGCTCCCCCTTACTCATCGATCTGTCACCAAATCGCAGCGATCGGAATGAGAGTGACCTAGCCATTTCCCCGTTCTATGTTCTTCGATCTATGCAATGCTATCAATGAATAAAGCATGGGTTCTTTCTCCCCTGCCTTTGTGGGCTCTATTAGTGCTCGCACTCCATATGAATCGGCATATGCGGTCTCTGTTGCCTCTGATACTATACTAGGTGCTCCGCTTGGAAATCACTCACCCGTTGCCACTGCCTTGCTGGTATCTCTATAATATGAGACTGTACGCCCAAGACACGGATCACAAAGCCATCGAAAAGAATAAGCAGTGTAATCAGTCCTTCTGCCCTTATCAATGTCCGCAGAGCCAGTACCCGCGGCACCCCTTCCTTGAGAATCTGTTCGAAAGGCGCTTGACCAACAATCTCTCTAGGAAAGGAATGACTGACCTGGCTAATGAATCTATCCAGGAAAGTACAGCCCTAAGAATCCACTCATTAGCGTTCTCGTGGGGAAGGAAGGAGGAACCACTCGCTTCTGCTCGTGAGGCAAGCTATCCACACAGCTTCCTAGGGTATTTCAAATGCCGATGCTAGTGAACTCTATTGTTGTCCTGCGCGTTTAACCTAGGGTCTAGTGTTTAGAGCCAACAGTCAACATGGCTGAGTAAACACCCTCCGCTAGGGGGTGGCTGGACTAGTATGAATAAAACTGGAGGGTTAGACTAAGAGTAGGATGGGGGGAGCAGAGAATAACGCGAGGGCTGAGCGGTATATGATAATAGAAGCTATCATAAACTGGTGGTGGATCAACCAAATGAGTGTAGTTAGACAGAGAAGTGAGCAGTTGCGGAAGGAGATCAGTAGCGAAGGAAGCACTGAAGGAAGCACTGAAGGAAGGTTGCATGAATTACGGAAGTTGCAGAGACAAGGAGAGCTGGCCAGCTCATGGTTGCGGGAGAGAGGATTACTGTAATGAGATAGCCCGAAATTATACAGTGATGAAGGAGGATCAGCGGGATCTGGAGTGCTGATGGAGGGAGGATTGTGGATAGACATGGGAATGAAAACCGGTGAGACAGAGTTGCACTTGGAGGAAGTTTCGGTATAGCCCGAATTAGAAGAACCTGAGAATATTTACATAGGCAATGTACTTACTAATATACGTCGCCTGTTTGAAGAAGAAGAGACCCCCTATTGAAGGAGCACCGAACAGCAGTAGAGATGGACCAGCCCAAGCCACATCTCGGTCGTCTTTGAATAATCAGGTACCTATAATTCATTCTAATAGTTTTGGTTTTATTTCTAATTGTAATCAATCTGGAGCAAGTGGAAGTAGTGGTTAGAGTAGCAGAGTCGGTAGTATACCATCTATAGTAACCCAAGGAAGTCAGTTTACAAGTCAAGGTGTTGTAACCCAGCCAGGACCCAACGGGTTCATCCGGATTTTCTCCTAGCACAATGGTGGGAACACAGTCAGGGAATACTTTGAGGCTACCTGAGTGTTCAGGTAGAGGAGATGAAGATGCGGAGCAGCATTGGTTTCTCTGTGAAGCCATTTGGACTGACAAAGAAACCAACGATGCCACTAAGTTAGTGGAATTTAAGACAACACTGCGAGGCAGAGCACTCCAGTGGTACATAAAGTTGATTCACTGCCCGCAAGGTGGCATAGCTCCCACCTTGGACGAGTTAAAGCAGCAATTTGTTACTGAGTTCCAACAGCCTAAGTCTCGGCAATAGAGTATTGCAGAAAGGAAGGAAATTAGAAAGATAGTTGGAGAAACTGCTTGGGATTATGCGCAGAGGTTCAGAGACCTTATGAGTAGACTTACTTTCAAAATACATGATACCCAAAACAAGGAGTGGTTCATTGGTGGACTACTCCCTTTGATAAGGACTCCCTTGATGCAATAGAAGATCAATACCCCAGGGAGGCCTTGGAGCAGGCCATGCGCATTGAGTCTATGGCAGGCTACCCTATAAATACTAAGGTTGTGGTGGCTGGTACAAGTCCGAAGCTGAGCCAGTTTCAGAACCAAATCGCAGCGCTAACGGAGCAGATTCAAGAATTGACTAAGGCTAAGGCAGGAAGAGACCAAGTCTAGTGTACAAATTGCAAAACAGGGGGGAAACCTTTCAAATGAATGCCCCCTTCTACGTGGAGGAGTTGCACAAGGCCCACCTACCGGTCCTTTGCCAGGAAGACCTACGAGGGGAGTTACGCAGGTACCCCCTACAGCCCCTTTTCAACATACAGCACCCTTCTAGAACACAGCCCCTTTCCAGAACATTCAATCAGGGGAATACTGTGAGATTTGTTGAGCCTACGACCACCCTGCGCAACACTATCCCATCCTGCAGAAATATTCCTCTATTCCAAACACGGTCTACCACAAGTTCTGGGGATCTAATTAACACAGTACAAACAAATGCAGAGCATTGGATGCTCTGGCTGAGAGGATGGACAAAACTTCTTTCCGAGATGTGGAGACTTCCCAACCTCAAGGTAGCGGAGAAAGGAGTAAAGGAGGGGGTGACCGAGGAGGTTACAAAGGGGGAAGGCCTGTAGGTTCTTTCCCTTTCTTCTCCCTTGATGGGAATGCCTATTTAAGCAACAAAGGGGGAAGTTCCTAATGGATAGATTTATTTAGATTGATTGATTGAATCTGGGCTATTGGTAGAGGAAGCGTAGTAGCCGAGACTACCAGAGAGATTGATTGATTGGGAAAGCCAGGAGCGATAGCGATGTGGTCTTTCTTCCTCATGAACGGCAGCTCATAGTCTTTTCCCATGCTGGCTAGATTCATTGGCCAGCAGGTCAATCAACTCTTTTCTAGCTAGATTCATTGGCTTGAGCGGGCTATCCTTACCATATCTTTCCTTACAATTAGGTATATAGCTATTTATACAGTAGGGTTTTTTCCTCTATACAGTTAGGTATATCCTGACTTTATTTCCTGACTGTTGCCTTCCTTTACAGTTATGCCCTCCGGGGGTGGCGCTTCGATTAGGTGTGGTTTTAGGCCGGCTTGGGATAATAAAAAGAGAGGAACAACTTGCGCCTACGGCGTTGTCTGTGAGTGGTTTGGCCTGAGAACGTTAGCGAGAAGCAAGCCTTCCTATCGAGATGAATTGGCCTGAAAGGACTATGAATCTAAGTACTTCCCCACGAACGCTAGTGAGTGGATAGCAGGCTACGAGCGCCGGCGAGTGAGTGGTTTGGCCTTCGTCTGTTTATTGTTAAAGCTAGTTCTTTTTCTGGTTCTTGCTGGTTCTGGTTCTTGCTGATTCTGGTTCTTTCCTTACTGTATAGTTAACCGTTCTACGCTCATTTCCAGGTTAAGTTATAGGGTGGAAATGGCAATAGATATTTATAACGATGCGTCCCTTTCTCCCTTCGCGACATCCACCAGCTCCAGAAACCTTCCGGCAAGCGAAGGCATATTAGTATTTATACGTTGCGCTTCTACCTCTTTCCGGTCCCAGACAGATCACTTCCCCTTCTTCCTGCAAGTCTCAGTCAGATCCTAACCCGAATGAACAGCTTCCCATCCATTGAGATAGTCTCAGGCAGAGTCCCACCCAGAAGAAAGATCGGTAACCTATTGGATTCAGACAGAAAATTGAAATCGGGAGATCGCCAGATGGAATTCGACCATCACGAACACAGGTTCCTCCATGTCGTCCGATGAAACCCAGATCTTCAATACCCTCCTTCCATTGCTCAATCCAGCCTTTACGGTTCCCAGATCTCCACACATGGGCGAGTTGTACCTCCAACCGATCGGCTACCCGACCACCCTACTTTTATATAGCCTTCATCACAGCGGAGTAATTCCGAGGGGCTTCCCGGGAGAGCGACTAGGTGCTCCTTTTCCTTTTGAACAGTTCAGGACCTTGCCGGATTTATGCCTGTGGAAAGCTGTCAAAATCTCTTTCGAGCCAGCAGCTTCATCTCTTCCTTGGATTTCCTTGGATTCGAATCTGCACTTCCTGGTCTACCGTAAAAGGTCCCTACATCTGCCTTGGGATATGGAGATTCCTTTCTCCTTCAGCTGGTAGATCCCCTTGTCCTTGGCGCCACCAACCTCGGGATATGGAGCTTTCACCTTCGACCATGCTGGGATTTGAGTAAGGTCCAACATGTCGCCCAAGTCACTAATAGGTTGCTTGGAAACACTATGTTCTATTGGATCTTGTTATTGGTCAGGGCGGGGACTAGCTACTCCCTTTCCAACCCAAACCAATTCGACTACCTTCCTCATCGATCGAGGAGTCGGTCTAATACTTACCTCACCAATCAAGAAGTAATTCTCGGCCCTTTATATTCTTCCCGTCAAACAGAAATCGAGGAGTCAGAAAGACTGAATTACCGAGATATTATATATGATTCACCACCATCAAGAAATACAAGTAATTTTCACCTCCTAATCGTCATTTTCACCTACCAAAAGACTGACTGACTGACCACTCAATCTCTCTCCCGAATCAGTAAGACCAGGCAAGCCAAAGCCTCCTCCAACCCGACCGATCATACTCAGTAAGCCCCGCTAACGGGTGAAACTATCCACTGGAGAGGATAGATTTATTTTGACTGGCTGGCTTTCAGCAATCAATCGAAGGAAGTAGGGACCTTAACAGTAAGCCAGTCCTCATAGTTGGATTCCCCCTCTTTTCTTTTAGAGCCAAGACAGACAGAGTAAAGACTGCTCTCACAGCTGCCCAACCCAAAGGCCTGCCTGCCCCTGCATTCGTTCATTTCCCCCTGCTCGTTCCGATGGGTGAGCTCTCAAAGCTCCGGATATCCGCCCATTCTTTAGATACCACCGCAAACACAAGAAAGAGTGAAACTGAAAGCAATCTCATTCGAGCGAGAACCGGACATACATGGAGCCACCGAGCAATGCATCGACCCTCTTCAACCCGGCGAAGAATACCGGAGTCTCCCCTACTGGGTAGTGGGCTTGGAACACTCGAGTTGTTGCTTTTCGCCCTTCTCATTTAGCAAGCAAGCTAATCCCTCTCCCTGTCTTAAGGTCGAGGTCCTCTCCCAGTCTTTCAGACCTAAAGATGATACATAACTCTGGTTCGATAATACTACTAGAAGAGTTGGGGCCAGAAAGAAAGGGGAATCCAACTCTGAAGACCTCTCCTTAACATAATAAGCAGTCGAGTAGAAATTTGTTCGTTCCAGCATTGGGGCTTTCATCAATCAATCAATCTGCTGGTCCATGGGCGGATCGAGGCCTCTAACTAAGTCCCGCTTGCTTGCTTTCATTTTAGTGGATCTGGGAGATAGGGAGATGTTTGAATCTTGTCATATGCCTGTATGTATGCCTCGCCCTGAGGGGATGCTCACCAATGTATTATAGCAGGATTAGCCGTCGATCGAGTGCCAAGCAAGCAAGTCGGGGAGACAGAGTGACATCATATTCTGTAGACAAGAGAGTGTGGAGAATCACTTCCAGTTGGAGGGAATTTCGGCAACATCTTAACATCTTAACATCTTATAGTAGTCTTAATTAGGGCGGGCGTACCTCGGTGGGAGGAGGTCGAGTGACCTGAAAGAGGAAGGAGATTAGTTAAGGTATCAAAGGAAGGTGCGGCCCCTATCTATATATGGATATGGCTCCCATTATGAAACAAACAAACAACTGACCCGGTTCCTTCACATCGAGTGGATCCTTTTCTCCCAACTGATAGGACTGAAGCCGGCTTGAGGCAGGCAGGGTGGCTCTTCAATTGATTGATGTTCGGAACATATGACGTCTGTATATAAGATCTAGAGCGAACAAGTGGGAAACATCCTTTTCAAGAAGCAAGTTGAGGTCATCCCTAGCTCCGATCGAGAAGCAGTTTGTTAAGCAGCGATGAGCAGGACCCGAACGAAGAGCCTAGAATGAAAGACTAAAGGGTTAGCGAGTACCTTCGTAATAAAAGGTTTCGAAGCAGGATCAAGACAGAGTGATGAAAGGTCGAGTTCAGAAAGCAGTCTATTTCGGGTCCCACCTATGGGATTAAGCATTAAATGCTGCATCGCTCCTTCGGAATGGAGGCGACATCTTCATTATATACGTCTTAATGAACGTGGGTTGAAAACCGGATGCTGGAAGATCGAATCTTAGTTCATGGCCGGGTGGGACTGGAATCCCTTTCCCTATTGCTTGGAAGGTCGAGTGCTTGCGTGCGTTAATTCCTCTCCTTCCTTCCGAAGGGTTAACACCAGCATTGGTGCTTGCGATTGCTTCGCAGCCTCTCCTCGCCCTCCTTCTGTCAGGCGAGTAGTTCCGGGCATTGATTCATTCATTTGTTGAAGGGTTCGCCTATTGAAGTTACGACAGGGATGAAGAACATAATGCTTCGATGAGAAACTTAACTGTAGAGAGAAACCACCCTTGCTGCTGCTTATAGCTCCAATTCTATCCCTGAAACGGAGGGAAGGGCACGGGAGCTTAAATGAAAACAATTTAGAAGCAAGCTGCTTCCACCCCATTGACGTGAAATACTTTTATATTATATTCCATCGGGGAACATAAAGTGAAGTTTCTTCTTCTTTACGAAAATGGCATTTCAGCAAATTGACCTATAGAGATTGGGAAATGGGATTAATCCAATCCAATGGGGGTGGTTTACTACTCCTACAGTGATCCAATAGCCAGTTATCATCGCCAGTCACATTGTTGTCCTCCATAGGGGTCCTTGCTATATACAGCTGATACTCGCATATATATCTACGGCACCCATTTAAAAACAACCAGTGGAATCCATGTTGGTTCGGGGGAATATTTCCAAAACCTTATTGGCGTTTTGTCTTCTTTGTCACAACCTAATTTGGATGGGTTCGATGAATCATATACTATTGGGGAAATAAAATGGAGATTCTTCTTACTCAACTATACCTTTTCATAATGTTTATCTCTGATAGCCAGGATTCCTTAGAAACCCAGACCAGACATGTAGACCAGGACCTCAGGGAGAAGGGACTATAGCAGCTGCTGCTCTTAAGGTTACCACGTGTCCAGGAAGTTCGTGAGTGAGGTGAGTAAGTAAGATAGAAAATCCCACTCCCATGTTTGTGTGTTGTAGAAAATCCTCCCATGTTCATTTGTTTGGTTGGGACATATTCCCAAAACCTCCTCCCCTTCGTACCTCGGATTTCGCGCGATGGCGGCCCTCGTACCTCGGTCGAGCGGGTTCGTACCTCACCCCCTCCGGGTCCTTATTTCACATTTTTCCTTAGTCACAACAGCTTTTTGAGGAGTTCGAGGAATTCCACACAACATATATCGAGGAACATAACTGGATGTTTTTTATTACTGGAGCATGCCATTTCTGGAAGTTTCTCTAGAAACCCAGACATACATGTAGACCAGACCTATCAGAGAGAAGGGACTAGAGCTCTTCAGGTTCCCACGTGCCCAGTTAAGTTCGCGAGTGAGGTTAGGTAAGAAGGGTGTTCATTCCCAAGAGCCCCAAGCCCTGTCGTCGTTGTTTGTTTGTTGTATGGGACCAGATTTAAAAACCTTCTCATTTGGCTTTTGTGTTGTAACAACCTCATTACCCCATCCCGACAGAGTGAGTTAGGTACGGATACTTATTGGAATCTGAGGCTTATGCTTATGCTGCTGGCCGAGCGGAGGTTCGGATGTAGTTCCCAGTGTGAGGTGACCAATGAACCTAACAACTTGCATATCCACGTGTCGCATCTATACGTTTCACTTGTCCATTCAAAAGAAACTAGTCTCCCTTCCTTCCTTTCTCCCTGAGCTCTAGCGAAGAAGCTTCTTGTTGTTGTGTCCATTCTTTTAAAAGAGAATAATAAATAAATAGGCCTTACTTATAAGATAAGAGCGGCAAGCGAAGAAGAGGTTGTATCCTCTCCTGACCTGCAGACCTCATAGCAGCCGGACCTACTACTATGTATAACCTATTATTAGATGATATCGCCATGGAGACGTTTAACTTGTCCGAACTCCATATGTCCAGTGTAATGCTAGGTTTCTATGTCAATTCCATCAAAAAAAGAAAATAATCACTTTGGTAGGTGTGATACTTATACCCATTCCCTAAATAAATCAACTGGTTGAACCCATTTTGTTATTTGGTTGACAACAATATGACAACTTCATCTAATTTGAGGTTGTAGGTATCACCCACCAATACCCAGGTTCCTTCTACCCCCATCCATGTTTACGATAGATGTTTACCCGTGGTTTCAATACAGGACACTTACCTGAATGAGAGCCCCTATGGTTCTCCATATTCGATATAAAGTAATATGAAAGTATGCGCATGCCTAGCATGTTAGGCAAGGAAAGGAAATCCAGTGGATTCAATTATTTCTTCCCCTCAAATCGCTAGAGAAGGTTATCCCTTATATAGCTCAGGTAAGGTCAATCCTTCGCCGAGGGTGAGGCAGCGAACTCTCGACCAACGGGAGAGGAAATAAGTGGCTGCTATTATATATGTAATTATGCGATTTTTCATTATATATGTAATTATGGAGGAAGCTAACTCGATAAGCTTCGATGACATCTCCTAAAATCCCACGCGTATGCTCGTATATAATGGATCAGGACTCCACGATCGATCATGCAGTCGTGATCAGACTTACCTCATCGATGAAGCTAAGAGATGTCGCAGACAATATTTATATTTCTCATTTGGTTTCTCTTAAGAGCGCATAAATGCCAGCGAGGGAATAATCTGCACACGGAAATTCGATATATTCTTTCGGCGCTAGGTCGAGCCCTCTCCCGCATATCTTAAGAGCTATCCCTATCTAGGAAAATCATCGGCAAAAGCGGAGAGAAGAGTTGGGCAGTGAATCGGTTCTCAGCTTCTTCCGGTCGAGGGAGATAGCATTTATGCAACCTTTTCATTCAGTTGGGGAGTTTCGGAGTGCCCTTATTAAATTAATGCAAAATGAAGAAATGAATTAAGAGGCGGCAGCGAGCCTCCGATGTCTATACAGAATTCCCCTCCAACAGTCGAAACGAATGAGTGTAGCGAACTAACCTACATACTAGTAGAGAATCAAATCTTTCTTGGTGAGTTGAGAGAACCCAAAGATATGAAATGCCAATTGGCGATGCCTAACTCCCTTCAAGACATAGATTTGCCCTTTGTGATGGTTATTCTATTAATAAGTGATTAGTGCTTATTCATTCAAGTCCATGCTGTCAGACATCAATTTTGAATATTCCTGCTTCAACCAGAATATGCTTATTAGAACAGCTAGGATATATTAGTGGTAATAGTTGGAAAAGACAGAACCTTAAGATCTATCATTGCTCCGCTGGTTCTTGGTTTTCCCATTTACAGCTGCTAAGGAGCATGCATGTTAGAAAGGTTCTTTAGTTGTAGCTTTATGGATAAATTGCTCGAATTCGGGAAACCAAGCTTTCTCTACCAACTATTCCTTGACAATCGATTCATGCCCTCATCTATTCCTGACTAAAGCTTCGTTTCAAATCGACTGATCGAGAGAAACCATTACCAAAACTACTTTCCTTTCTATCTTGCCGCCGTTTGCCCGGAGAGGGCTGAGAAACCCTAAGTTTGGAAGAAGCAGGGGGTCGGCACAGCATGGGGTAAATCGAACCAGTGCGGTCTAAGAAAGAGTTAAAGCAATCTTGAATGAATCTAACTGGCATAACTAAAATGGTAAAGATGGCCGCATTCTAAGAGCACCAAGCACCGTGTAATGGTCCGCTTATTCCCCATCCTGGTGGTCTTTCATTCCAAACTATTGCACCAAACGAGAAGAGATGAATGCTGGTCGGGAGAGGGCAAGGTCTCGGTTGAGGGATTTATAAAAATCTGCGTCGTCCTAAAGCTTCTCCGTTCAAATGAGAGGTAGTCTTTGAAACAAACCCAGAAAGAACTGAATTCTTAATGGATGGTACCGCTTAGCCTTAAGCACCGATTTACCGATGGCATCACATTAATAACAGGGAATCGTGGAAAAAGAGAACGTTCAACCCCAAACAAATATTTGAATTCTGGTTTGCTGTTGGCTCTCTCTACTAACCATTCCCTAACATGAGTAGCGGAGGGCTACGCTGTTCTGTTCGAGCCATTCCAGTAGGTAAAGAGCGGGCTTAAACCAACACCTAAGCCGATCGATTTGGATATGATTAAAATGCACCGGATTCCAGAGATGAGCAAGCCTTTAAGGAGAGGGAAGTTGGTGCAATTGATACGGGGCCCATCATCCGTAGATTTTGGTAGCGAATCCACTTCGAGAATTGGCTGTCACTCTCATTGCCTCCTCTACAGGTCCACCTCTAATGGCGAGAATAGTCCGGAATACCTGGAATGGTCGGCATGGATAGAGAATATGACCAATGAATCTTGAAGTTTCGATTAAACCAATTGATACATACGGCTTCAGGTTCATATTATTCGCTCTAATAGCAGCGGAGAACTATTCACCGATCATGGTGTGGCTGCTTCATAACCTGGAACCGATGAATGGATGTCGGCTATTAGGGAAATGGGAATAGAAAGCTTGGTTTCCTCTTTCATGGCCAGCGCATGCCACGAGAAAGTACCTCTCCCCTTCTCCTGTTCCCATAAATCCGGACCGAACGACTTACCAACACTACTCCGTTACGATGTTGAGCCCGACCCCTGGATATTACTACCCACTGGAGTTAGCCTCTCACCTTTCCTGAAACGGTCTAGTGAAACTCTATGTAAGCATGCATCTCACTCTGCATAGTCGACCACTGAAAGAACACAACTGCTGTTTAACTCTAATGATGGCTCAATTCAACCATCCATCTTTAAGACTGCCTTGTTCTAATAAAATGTTTCAGAGTTAGAGCGAACCCAAAAAGCAGAATGAATTCCTAGCCAACGTTCCCTCTTCCAATGCCATTCTTGCTGCTAAAGAGTGGAAAATCCCAGTCTATTTGGATCAAGCTATGTGGCAGTTTGGGGTGGCCGCTTCCAAGCCCACCCAAACCCAATTCTTCGGGTTAATTGGTCGAATTATGGATTACCGAAACAAACCCAAAATCGGGTGAGTCAGAGGAAATGAGAAAACGGATGGATTCTGCCGGAATTTTCGATTCGTCCAGAAATAGAAGAGGATTTTCATTGGTTCCTTTCGTCTCCAGATGAACATGCACTTCAATAATTCTGGTTTTCCATTTTATCCTCTCCCCCTATCTCACGAAATGAGTTTGCCTTTCTGATGTGCGGCATTCGAGCTAACCGAACTAACTGGGCGAAGTAAACAAAGTGGGTAAGAAGGTTGGCTTGGTCATAACACCTCCTACATAGCAAGCTTCCGTTAGGGATCGGAGTTCTGTCTCTAAGCCTCATTCGAGTGGGCGCACCAACCAAAAGAAATCGAATCAATCGTGACTGACATATCGATCATAGTTAGTTTTGACTCCGCGAGCATGCGGTAGATCAGGACATGCTCTGCACCGAAATAGCTACCATGTAAAGGCTGGAGGCATGCCTGCAGATTCGATCGATCCAGCTCTTTAGCATTTCGGGGATTGTAGAGAAGCAGCATTGAAAACACAGTTGTAGCACCGGAACTGCAATGATGACCAACAGGTAGGTTAGACTGAGCTACTTCTAAATGCGGCCAACAAAGATGGATCATATCTTCGTGCTGATGAATCGGCACCCGGACAACCAGGGAAAGCAGGCAGGGAATAAGGTCAGTCGGAGATGTCTGAATTGAAATTTGTCTCTCACGATGCAAATCATGACACTCTTTTCCCAGCATTAGTTACAGCCGCTCCACCACTTTCAAGTTTCGTAGTCATCGCGCACCTGATCGCTATTACGTATATAAGACTGACCGACTGCGGATTGGTCAGTCGAGTAGATCTTCCCAAACTAGATAGACCAAAGTTCCATGTAGGGATTTTGGGCTTAGTGCAAAAATCCCATTAATCACTGTTTCGCCCAGACTGAGACTCGGCATTCTATTTGAGCGGGACGGGGGCTACAATCCTTCTATTTGACCACAAAATCCATCTTTATCCATTAATGCTTGGGTTCTAAATCACTCAATAGGACCCCATTGATTGACCAAATCATTTCACCACTGCTTTTCATCGTTTCCTTTGAAACAAGGAGATAGAATATAGGAGTCGGAAGGGAATAGGTTCGAGACGTCCACCTACCTCCATATGCTGGCCAGATACTGCTCAGATTCGGACTACAACCTGCATTCTCTTTTGGGGTTTAATGAGTAAAGCTTTAGCTTCGTTCTAAACTATGCAAATCCTGGGTCATACAAGGCAACACTTGGCTCGGTCAGTCGAATTGGTTCAATCTAGGAGACTTGGTCGAATCAGAAATGCCATTAGGCCGCATGCTTGCTTATTTCACCCGGAAACAGCCCAATCTCTGTGACTCAGCTTGCTCTTCAGAAACAGAACAGGTAAGTGTATCGATGGAAACCTGAATGATTTAGTCGAAATGTTTCACTCATTCTGGCTTAGTCGCGGTACGACGGAATAATAGACGCAGGTACCCGAAAGATGCTGTTTCAAACAAACTCTGTAGAGTAGAGTTCTTCTGATGCACCGACCAAAGCCCAAACTGCTTAAGGGGGAACAGGAATGAGCTCCGTGATGGACTAGGTCCAGGATATACGCGCTCTCTCCGGGCGCAGGCCAAAGTGAAATCCGGGTAATCTTGTCCATCAGTTCCCTTTTATGACGGCTTTTTGCGCAGGGGAGGAGTACCTCGTAGGGTAGGGATCTTTTTTATGTGAGTATGCTATATTGCATATAACTTTGAGGCTTAGTAGTTTATTATAGCTGGTTATTAGTCAGCGACCGGCTGGACTTATCCCTCGTGAATAGATGTATCAGCCCAACGGATAAACGGGTGGACCTGCCCTGGTTCTATGTTATGAGTCAAAGGCGGCTGGGTAAGGCTTGTATGGTACAGCTTTCGATGGAGGGCAGACATAATATAAAACTTACTCGAGCTGTATAATCTCGCTCCCTGGTGTCGGGCTCAACGCGGGCGAGGGTTGCAACGAAAACTCGTCCCACGTTTGGAAGCCACAGGCTGCACGTGCAGGGTGTCTTATTCACCAGAAATATTTGAGAGGTTCATGGTGACAGACGAACGGGGCGGGACGGTTGAGACGTGGCTACAGATATTCAGGTTTTGGTCGGAGGAGAGTAAAAGCTAAATGGTCTCGCCTTTAACTGTAGTCTAAAAGTCTGGAAGTGCAACAGACACCCGTCTGGGCGGAGCAACTTATGTGAACGAGATTCGGAGTGTAGCGTCACACTCACGAGACTAGGACAGTAGGTGCAAGCCCGACCTACCCCTGCTCATGAAATCTCCAGTAGCAAGACATCTTCCAATGAACATGAGGTCGTCGTACACACTTATGACTATAACTTTCCTTTGCCCGTGCCTTCGTAAATCATACTTGTTGCTTTCGACAGCCATAAGCTGAGTCCCTCATACTAGATTTATGATGTTAAGGGGAGAAGAGAAAACTATCTGTAAGGGAATGGCCTGAACTGTACTGTCCGGATGTATCTACCTACCCTTGTTTTCACATATCTATATAAGATAGAAGGCGGTTGATGACCAAGCAGGACCAATCCCTTCTTCTTTAAATAAAGCCAGCACGGGACCCTTTCATATTTATTCCCCTCAAACACTGATAAGGGAATGCATTTTCAAGCGAGACCAGGACCTTATTTGCTTGCTTGATTCACCTTTCAAGACCAATAACTCTACGTAATTTCGTTCGTAATAAGAATCTT
>Ga0228600_1000035_pt1 | contig 17091 bp, 16 predicted proteins | sample CRU5metagenome_FD_182730 | JGI IMG/M metagenome (GOLD analysis project Ga0228600, IMG submission 182730) | Spruce roots microbial communities from Bohemian Forest, Czech Republic - CRU5 | ecosystem: Host-associated > Plants > Roots > Unclassified | place: Czech Republic: South Bohemian Region... | reverse complement strand
TCATGTTCGGAGCGAACCTACCTCTAAATTCTTCCAGCCATATAGAATCACTAACCGGGGCGGTGTCTTCTTTCTTTCAGGGAATGTTTGCTAAGGATCACCCACCTAACGCTGGCACACCTGCCTGACCTCCCTGCATGTCTCTCTATCCCCCCCCCGAGGACCCAGCCTTCCTTAGTGTCTGATCTCAAATAGTGAATCGACGTATTAACAACAACGTGTAGCAAATTGTAATGTTGTGATGTTTGTGGTAGATTTAGTGTGTTGTGATTGGCTGAAGGCCTCTGTTTCAAGTCTAAAGGTTGTGAAAAGGGTCATGGCTTGGTGGCCTAGGCTTCTGGCGTCTTCGTCTTAAGTGGGACTCGTGTAGCTTTGGGTGGTTCGATCGCTACTAGTTCCTGGTCCTTCCTGGCTAACGAGTTAGTCTTTCCTGGTTGGGTTAGTAGGCACGCAACATAAAAAGCTGTAGGTAGGATCCCCACGCTCGTCAAATAATACCTCATTACCTGGATCATCTTAACACACAGAACCTGAACAAGCTCTGGTCTTGCTTACTTTTGTCTCAGAAGCAGAGATAGAGGCAGTTGAAACAGCAGTTTATCCGGTTGATTCTTATTAAGGTATAATATTTCTGACTTTATTGTATAAATAAAGGTTCCATAGGTATTAGGAATCTTAGACTCTTAAAAAAGAAGTAAGGTATTAGAATATAGGTATTAGTCAGTAGGAATCCTTAAGGTTAGGTATGAGCTTCTATGATTAGAAAGGAATTAGAGAAGCATCTCTTTATATTAAGGTAGAAGGTAAGAATACATCTTATAATATGTCTTTCCATCACTTCAGAATTAGATTCATTAGACTGTTATTAAGACACATTGTCATCTTAGTAGAAGCCCTCAGCTATGAAGGAACAACAAGGGCTCGGGGATATTGGAATCACTTCATGTCAGTTCTGTCAGTCACTTATAGGAAACCTAGGACCACCTCCTTGTTTCTTCACTTGACCTGACTTTACATACTAGATTCTTGGCTTTCTCTTTATTGGCGGTTTAGAGAATGAAGAAATGGATGTATGGTGTCTTTTATGGATGTTTAATATAATGAATAAATGTATGTATGGGGTTTCTTTCCTCCTTTTTACAGAGAATAAATTGAATTAACCCATGTAACTAATCATGTTGAATTAATGAATAGAACTAATAGTCATGTTGTCTGAATGAAGAAAACTAATCTATGTCTTCCTCATGCTCCTAATGAAGCTAACTAACCTCCTAATGTCCTAATGTTCCTAATGAAGAGAAAACCGCAGCTATGAGTTGTTAGAGAAAACCCCATGTGCTTATGTTCCTTCTTAACCTAATGAGCCTAATGAAGAGAAAGAACCAATGCGCTTAATAAAGAGAATCTAATCGATTTCTTTTATTCACTATGTTAAGAAAAGTATCTAACGATTGCTGATTGAGTTATAAGTTCCTGAGGTAGTTGTGTCTACTTAGTGATTTAACTTCCTGATTGAATGAATGACTTTCTTTATGATTGCGTGAATACTTGTACTGAAGCTATGCTACCAGTGAGACTCGGTCAATTGAATCTGCTACTTAATCTGAATCTGCTCAGGCAACTGGAATTGGAACCGTAACCGATAGCTTTGCAACGAGATCTGCTGCCACCTGTACCTCTATCTCTTATGCTACCTTTACGTCTGCTGTTGGTGGTTAATGAGCAATTGGTTCAAGGTAAACGGGACGACCCTCCAGGATGGATGAATTTCCACTACACCCGGTGGTCGCACTGCAGGCCTTTTAGAAATGGGAAGTGGACTTCATCAGGCCCATTAACCCACCTGCTAGGCATTCTAGGGCCCGATACATAATCATCGCAACTTACTACCTCACCCTGTGGGCGGAGGCAGCACCAACCAGGGACTGCAACACGGACACGTCCGCAAGATTCATCTTTGATAACATAATATCTAGGTTCGATTGTCCAAGGAGCTTAACGACTGATCAAGGTAAACACTTCATGAGCGCCACTATCCAAACCTTGACCCAGGAGTTCATGGTGTAGCATCATACCAGCAGTCCGTATCATTCGCAAGCGAACGACATGGTTGAGGCATTTAACAAAATACTAGAGCAAGGCTTAAAAAAGGTTTGTGCCATCAATCGTGACGACTGGGATGAGAGGATACCGGTGGTACTTTGGGCATACTAGACCACACCCAAGAAGCTTACAAAGTACACACCCTTCAGCCTGGTCTATGGGAAAGAGGTGGTGGTTCCAGTGGAGTTTGTGATACCGAGTCTGCTCATGGCCCAAGCTACTAAAATGTAAGAAGAAGGGTCGGAGTCATCTTACATAATTGATGGGGCTAGAGGAAGACAGGTTCTTAGCTCAGTACCATCAAATGGTAAAGAAGTCGTGCCAAAAAGCATGGCATGATCGCTACCTCAAGAGGAAATAATTCGACAAAGGCGACTTGGTCCTACTTTATAACAGTCAATATCAGAGGCACCCTATAAAGTTGGAGATGCATTGGCTAGGACCCTTCATGGTTGTGGACATTCAGGATTTGGGAGATGTCAAGATAGCCCAGCTAGATGGCACACTGCAGGAGGAATGGGTGAATGGTGCTTTTCTGAAACCTTTTACCCCTCCAGCCATTTGAGGTACCACACTCATGTCAAAGGGAGTTCTGTACATTACTTTGATGTCCTATATTAGTCTAGTTGAGTCAATAAGGTTCAGCCCTACGACTGAGCTGGGTCGTCTTGAATTTATGAATTTCCTACATTAGTCTAGTCGTGTTAATAAGGTTCAGCCCGGGCCAACACTTAGCTATTTGACAATTTGTGAATTGAAAGTGGCTAAGTCAGTGCGAAGAAGAAAGAGGTGCGCCAGTGTGGTATGTACCAATCAGCAAACAAGCAAGTAGAAATTCAACAGATAATCCAGGGATTAGCCATCACCTACTCCAGAAGAAAATAAAGTGAGGAGAACAACATGGGTAAGGTCAGTGTCCGATCAGCATTAGAGAAGAAGGAGGTTGTTATAGAACCGCCTATTGATGTCAGAGTGCTGCAGAGGGGATATTTCAGAAGAAAGTTGGAGCTCATGCCTCATGCCTATAGTAGAGCACGATTTCACAGACGGGAAGCTTTTACCAGACTTATACAAGTACAGTTACATGCATGAAGTATAGCTTAGCACAGGGGGGATGCAGATGGAGGTGTTAGATTAATTTAAGCCACTGCAAGTCTCATCATTGAGGAACTTGCTAGAAGTCCTGACCTTCAGTTCCTTGCCACCGGTGTAGAAATGCATAAAGTTCTAAATGAGCAGAGTACACTAGGGGAAGTTGTGGCTAGACTAGCCTTACCCTTCACATTGGAGCATCTCCAAGACATGACGGGTCTATCCATGGATGGAGATGAGGTGCAGACGGCATTCCAATAGAACAAGCGAGCGAGGAAGAGCGGGGAAGAGGATCTGTACACCCGCCACAGGACACACAGGGGCTACAAGGGAGCTTACATTACATCCATCCACTCTGCCCCCATCCCGCATGGCAGCTCGAATCTTAGCATGCCGCATCATGCACAAGAAGAAGAAGGGAGAATGTAATTTGGACATTCTCACAGCGGCAGAAGCTTACTACTAACAACTACGGCACTCGCGCTATGCGCGGTAACTGGGAGGGATACGAGGGAGGGAGGCGCAGGGGGACGGCATCATGTCCACTTAGACTTGCCTCTCGGTCAGCATCTATCTGGACCTTCCGCGGATCTTTCATCCATCTGACTGAGACCGTGATCTATCCGACTCTGCGCGTCATTACCAGACCAGCTTAAGGGATGACTCACGCCTCTGCTCGGCTCGGTCGGTCGCTCCTTCGTCGACTCCAACTTTGCTCTGACGAAGTTCCCGTTCCAGCATAGCCTTCTCTGCGATCTGCTCCCGTACCGCACAAACTCTCCTTTCCAAACCCGACTCACGCAATCGTCTCTCTCAGCGTCTCACATTCATTTATGATATTATATATGATATTATGTTATGGGTTTCTTTCTCAATTGTATCTATACCTACCTTCCATCCATTCGCCGGCGCAGGACCCACTTGCTTGTTTGTATTGGTTCCCTCTATGACTTACCAGGGTGAAATAACGTATATATATATATATATATCCCTCTCTGGTTTACTTCGCTTAGCCTTCCTCCTTGCTTCTGATTTTGCGCTTCCGAATCTGCGCTTATGAATCTGCGCTTATGAACCTGCAGTGTATTGATTACGCTTATGAATCTGCCCCCATTTGTTTACGCCTCCGACTCATCCCCAGTAGCCTACGCCTCATACTCAGCTGCCCCCAGTAGCCTACGCCTCAGAAGCAGCCCCCCCCCTTTTTTTCCTCCCCTGCCCGCTACGCCCCAACCGTTGGGATGTTCTTCCCTTGCCCTGTCTCTTACCTACCCGCTTGCCTGCTGCCCGCCTGCCAGTCGCCTACCTCCTCCCCAGGCTGCCCGCTACGCCCTAACCATTGGCTTCCTCTCGCTCTTGCCTTTTAGTATTACCTGCCTGCAGAGGAAGCTAAGCCAGTGCCAGCTTTAGCCATTGATGCAGCAGTAGTTGATCCAGTAGATTCAGCAGCAGATTTTTCGTAGGATTCTGTCAATTATGCAGTTGATAGAGCAGTTTATTATGCAGTTTATCTCTCTTCAGCCGAAAAATTATTATATGGTAATTTCCGTGCCGTTTATGGCCACTTTACCTACCCGTTGGTACCAAACCCCATAGCCCCTCAGAATGGCTTTTTCTTGCTTTTTACAGCGTATTTTACCACCCTCGCAATTTTTTTCCCATCCCCTTCTATTGTGCACTCTCTTCAAATGCTTTTGACAGGGAAGGACTGAATTACCTTATTCTTATTCCTTCACTGCACGTATGTCTAGGGTTTCCCATATTTTACAGTATAAAAATATCACGGGGATTGCATTCTTTTTTGTAGAATACAGGTTCATGTTTGGAAAAGAAAGTTGACTAGGTCTCTTGGATCAGGACCAGTCCCCACTTGCTTTGATGGATGGACACAATAAAGTGTTGTTTTTACATGTTAACGGCCTAGAGTACAGGTCAACTGGACGGATCAGTCCGGTACAATTATTTTATTTCAGCTTCATGGGGAATTGACTAGAATACATAATCTATTTTATAATATCCATTCTTTCATCTAAATCTCTGGGGGAGAACTGTTTCACTGGATCTCCAGGAATAGGACAGTCCCTTCACTCAACCTCCATGGGGTCTCAGGTAAACGCCACATCATTTCTCAGGACACCTTCAACGGCTTCTTCATCCTGGTTTCATGATTGTTACGGGCACACCTGGACCAGATCAATCATAAGGTTTACTCTTTTGGGGAAGACCAGTTAACAGGCACCAAACAGACACCTGAATACTGGATCAACTATTTCGGTACTTTTCCTACAGTTCCTTCTTCAGGTATCTCCTCGGTTACAGGCACACAGGGATACCGTTTTACTGAACAAAAGTTGACCGGGATACAATAACAACATATTCAGGACTTCTCCAACAGTATCCTCCTCCATTTAAAAGACAGGGATACAGAACCACATCGTTTCTGGGTTACTGGTTCATAAGTGTACCGGGCTACGGTTACAACAGGTTCTTGACTCTTCATATATTTGCCTTTTCCAGTTCTTTACAGGACTACATAACTAAAGGTTAAGGACCATTCTTTATGACTTCTTTTCCGGGGAATTCTCAGATACGTGGCCACAAGGATCAGGACTGTCATCTGGTCATTCTTCTTTGGTTTACAGGGATACGAGACCCAAGGGATCAGACTCTCCCTACGATTCCCCCTCCTCCGGGGCCTCTCTGGAATACAGTCACTTCCGGTTCTTTACTTTTATTATGGTCTCATCATATGGGGACTTACCCTTTACTATAACAACCGGCTCATGACTAGACCCTATGGTTCCTCATCATTTTTAGAACCTGTTTACGGTTTCCAAAGACTCCCTGTTACAGCAATTATAAGGATACCCGATCTCAGGTTTAATACATTCTTTACTCCTCCTACGGTCTCATCACACAGGCATTACAGGGGGTACGGTTACACAATATACCTGGTTTCTAGAACCACAAGATCATACTCCCCTACGGACTCCTCATCCTGGTTTCACAGATTCACTGGTACACTTGGCTCAGGACACCTCGTTCTTTTTCATCAACTGGCGCTTATTTCCGATACTGGAACCAAAGGCTTAGGACTCTCATTTGGGTTACTCACCATGTTTCACAGGACTACAGGCACACCTAGATCTTATCCAGTCCATAAGCCTCCAGTCCATAAGCCTCCCTTTCTTTTTTAGGATCGGAACTCTTATACAGAATGTTTCCGGGCTTCAGGTATTTCTGGGTTCCTGGTCTCCTGGACCTCAGGATCTGGTTTCCACAAAAAGCTTATTCTTCCGGGGGAACCTCAGGAATACAGAACACAAGAATTCCAGGTTACGGGACCTCAGGTTCCTGAATACTTTAACCACAGGATCTGGAATATTCTTACGGTCTAATCGTCCGGTTGAATACTTTTCTTCAGGATCACATCATCCAGGTACTACTGGTAAACAGGTTCACATCGTCCAGGTGCTTTATGGTATACAGGTTCACATCGTCTGGTTACTTCTAAAATACAGGAACACTCCAGTTTATTACTGCAATACAGGAACACAGTCAGTGGACCTACAGGAAGGAAGACCCATTCGGTTTCACAGCACACTTGGAATACTGTTAGATAGGGGATATACAGTCAGATTCGGCATACACTAGTTTATGGCTTGGGCACTACTACCATTCGTATTTATGTTTCGTTTTTGATTCAGCACTCACAAATGAGTTACACAGCCCAAACCAACCGGGTGCCAGTTTGTGATATGGGGCCAGTCTTTATTTATATATGATTTGATTTATTTATACAACCTTTGAGATTGAAATACGCGTTCTATTGGGATCTTATAACGAAGTATCACCTTTAGGATTACATTACGGGGACCCTATCTTTTGGTTCTTCTTCTTGGGCACCTCACCTGCAGTGTTATATGGGAGGAATAGGATTCATACAAACTTTTATTTTGAGTATTTAGAACCCACCCCACAAACCGGATGCCGCGAGACAGACCCAGACCTTGGTGTCAGAACCTTATAATATACTTTCTTTCTTTAAGGAAGGGGCTATCCATAATCCATAATAGATGCTACTCGTCCTTCGGTGTGTGCTCAGCAGTTTCAAGGCTCACTCACTGCCTCGGAATGCGTAGAATGGATGCTTGTCATTGAGAGCAGGATCGTTCTCTAGAAATCTCTGGTCTCGGAAAACGTTTTTTCGTGGACGATAAAGCACCCCTTACTCGAGGGATTTTGCCGAGTTCCTTCAGCATGCTCTTAGAAATCTTTAGGTGGGCGGGAAGAACAAGTCATTGTTTCTGGTTAGACAGAATTTCCCCCTAATTCCCCTAATTATCGTTAAGGCTGGAAGTTATATCTATGAGCGAGCATGAAATGCCACGCTAGCTAGATTGATGTTGCCCCTCCCTCTATCTACCCAGAAACTCTCAATTTCATTACCGGAAAACCGGATTCCAGCTAATTTACGTAGGTTGGATCACGCGGACGGACGGCACTACCTGTACTCCCTGCACCCCTCCCCTTACCCCGTATTGGCTCCCATGGCTGTCGATGGGTGGAAGTCCAAGGGCATTAGCCCTCTTATCTTTCTTTTGGGGTTCGGACCTCCCTCTACCCAATATTACGAGATCCGGCCTGGGCTTTGCAGAGCACTTTCTGCAGCTTGAAAAGAAATCAATGATTGAAGCGTAATTACATATATAATTCATCCCGGAATGATCTCTCTCATTCAGGCTTGGATCATGGAAATCGGAATTAAATATCTCCTTCATGTAGTAGCGAGGGGTATAACCTTGCGGCAAGGATCACCGGGGAAGGGATAACCCCTTTCGGACCTTCAGTCAACTGAGTTTGACGAATCAGCTTCTTGTCCAACCTTATCACAATTGTATCATCAGACAAGACCAGTCCATCCACTATTTATTCCTCCTCTATAACCTCCACCTCAATTACCAATACGGAACACAAGTTTCTACATCAACAGCACATAGCAGCCATACATATCCCCCATGCTTGCCTGGAGAGAGATATTTTGATTGATGGCCATCATCTTTCGAGAGAGGTGGTCCACCGGACGAATTCAACTGCCCTCTGACTAAAACTCTTTATCGAAATCGAAATATACCTCGATCTCTAACTCGACCTCTCGACCCTCCATCTCAACTCTACCCTCTGCCCTAAACCCTCGACCCCTCGATCTATCTCATAGCTGTTACGGAGAGACAAGCGATGATAGCCGCTAGTTGATGCAGTCAAGCACTAAATCCCGCTACTAAATATCGTTACTAAATTATATGCGATTCCAGGTGTAAATCCAAGTGTTTATGCTGCTACTCAATGCGGTCAATCCAAGAGTCAATGCCAGTCGTAGCTGGACTGGGAGGTGGTGGTTCCGTTGATAGACCCCTCATTCCCCACCAGCTTTAGGACCCATCGTTCCCATACAGACTAATTATATTTCTTACTCAATTGCAGCTTTAGGACCCATCATTACCCATATCACAGCCCCGCATTCTCACGCATCCCCGCATTACCCCATTCCGTTCAATCTCCATCAGCCATATTCGGCGGGGGCGCTACTACGAACACAACAGACAACGATACTAGGGCGTGGGCCGCTTCGCAAGCTAGTCACTGATTAGATCGATTCACTTGAGAAAACACAACATCTTATGGGGTAGGCAGCTTCGCAAGCTAGTCGCTGATGCTTTATAGTGAATTATTGATCGATCCTGATTAGTCTTCTCAGAGGAGCGAGCCCCCCACCCAATAAGTAACTTAATTGGTTTTGAGAATTCATTTCCAAGCGCCTTTATTGCCTGCTCCAATCCAGCCCCTGAGCCCAAGGCCGAGCAGCCCAACCAAGCCGGGTATCTAACCGAGTAGCCCCAGTTTATCAGCCCAGTCCGAGTATCAAAGCCAAGCGGAGCAGCGGAGTATTATCCAAGTCGAGCAGCCCCGTGCATGAGCTAAACTGAGTAGCTTGCCCAGCATCCCAACCGAGCAGCCCTCTATCCAAAGATTACAGCCCAGCCCATAAATGACTAGAATTGGTACCATGGCTATTACAACGGGCAATCCTGGGTAAACATTTTTAAAAGGCATGTTTTGAAAATAATAAAATTCATTTCAAGAGATAATAGGCGTTTTCAAAGGCTATTCCCACCAAAGGAGGGAGTCCTAGTTTACGAAGGATAGTCAAAAGGCAGTAAGGCTGAGTTTCAGGAAGGCCCAAAGGCTGAAGCAGTAAGGCTGAGTTTCAGTTCCCAAGGCAGAGGTATGACGCATAGGTTCCCATAGTCCAAAGGCTGAGTGTAAGGTCCCAAGGCATAGTTTAAGGATGTTCCCAATGATTCATTTAATTGGTGCACCTAACTAGAACAACTTCTTTATTGCATTATATATGTGAATACACCAAAAAAGCTAATAACGCACCCACCGGCCAATCACCAACGAAAAAGCCAAGGCCAATTACAATCGCCAATTAACATGCCAAGGCCAATCGGCATCAAAATCGACCTGACTGGTGTAATGCTAATGGTGTAACGCCCACATACTGCTTAACGGCCTAATGTTCGACGGCATCACGGAATAACTCACTCACTAACGGCCTAACTCACTTGATTGTCCCATATTGTATTGGAACCTCAAATCGTGTATTGTGTCAAGACCTCTATCGTTATTCCAAGCCTGTCGTTAAGTTACTCGGTTTGTTAGGTGAATGATCCAGTGTCTCGTCTATGTGGCGGGTTCATGTCCCATTTCTCGAGTGGTATCGCTTCATCCTCAAGCAAGCGTTAGCAATCAGGGGCAAGCGTTAGCGATCAATCAATAAATTGATAAGTGTCCGGGCCCAATCGCAACAATGTTGTAGTCCGCCGCCTAACCTAAAAAAAACAAGATTGTTTTTTCTGTCCGTTTGACTGCCTCACCCCCGAGCTGTATTGGTTCCTGAAAGCTTGGTTCCTGAGAGCGTAATGTGTTTTTGAACTAAAAGCGTAATGGAGGGGGAATGATGCAATGTGAAGCGTAAATTGAAGGGATCGCGCTCTGGTCCTCCTCTATCGTGTGTCAAGGTCTCCCTCTCTCGTCAAGACCTCTATCTAGTGTCCAGGCCTCCTCTATAGCACGCCTTCCAAAGCTCCTTTCATCCGGAAGCTATCTCTAAACCAGAAAATCGCGGTATTAATCCAGGCAACCATGAATTACCTACTCCCCCTTCATAATAATAATAATAATAATAAGTATATAAGTTATCGCTGTGAACTGAAACCTCCTTTTGGAATAGAGAGGGCGCGGGAGTTTTAGAAAGGGAAACTACCCCCTATTTATATAAAGGATAAAGCGCCCCGGCTTTCAACAGGTAAGCATGGAGATATGGAAATCAAGAGTGTGAGAAAGCGCAAGCTGGCATTGAACAAGTTTGAAAGGTACCGCCACCCCTTAAATGAAATGAAATGAAATGTTCTCACCATGTCTAGGATCAGCTGGATCAGAGCAATACTCCTAAGATCCAAATCCTCTTTCTCGTGCTGGTAAAGCCTATTTATTCCTTCTCCAGCAGGGTTAGCATACTTTATTCCTTAAAAAGTACCTCCTAGAGCCGGAACTGGAATCCTTCTCTTAGACTCAACCTAACCATCTATAGTTAGGAAGCAGCTAATGGAATAGATATTAGTAACAAAAAAAGACCTATTTAAGCGCTGGGAAACCAATCTAACTATCAAATCATGAATGAATGGGCCAGTACGAAGCTCTCTATTTGTTTTTGGTTTTTCAAAGAGAGGGGTAGAGAGGAGTGGGGAACTTCTCTTATTAAGTGGGGGGGTGTAGAAGAATTGAATCCTCCTAGCCAATCTTAGAAGTGAGTGGGTTAATTTGGATCTTAGGGAGAAAACGGAAATGCTAGATCAGCAGTAGCGATTTATTCAATCGGTTCAGTCAGCATGCCCCCACTCTTCTCGTACCTTTAGAAACATTATTACCAATCTTTCCTAGTGCCGGTCCTTCACCCAGGATACTATTTATTCTAAATTATTACAGTTTTGCTAGGACCTTTAGATGCTGTAAGGATGAATGTTTATCCCACCTATTGCTACCAACCTTTAGAGATTGGCTAACTTACCTTAACTTATATATGGATGGGCTCGCTCGGGTGATTCTTATTCTTGGGCATGCCTTTCTCTTACTAAAGAACACGCATGCCACTTATCTCCTTGGCGGCACTACTGACATGCCCTCTTATACTTACATGCTTTTCCCCACCCCACGCTTTCTAGAAATGCCGTAACGGGATAAGTAATTAATTACATATATAAAGAGCGGATCCGTAACGGGATGCCGGGATATAGATATATAACGGGAAGGAAGTGGGGTACTCGGCTTCCTTTTATCTTTTATCCGCCCGGAGGAGGAAAGGCACAACAAACAGAGGGCATCGGAGGGACAGAGGCTTATTTTTCACTTCGCTAACGAACTAAGAAAATATAGGAAGTAATTGTAAAGTATAATACCATATATCCCTTCAAATATCTCTCTCTATCTCCATCTCTGGAGAATATATCATTCTCACGCTTTCCGGAATGGGACCCTCCATATCTATATCCGAGATCTCTATCTCTCACGAATCTATATATCTCTCGCTATCTCCAGCAAGCAGGCCAGCGTGACGGCCAGGTCCTAGCAGGGGGAAGTAGGGGAAAGTACCTTCACCTTCCAGGCAGGTCTCATATCTGCCTGTTGGCTTGCTGGCCCTTCACGGTCGGTGAGCCAGTCATTACTGATACGGAGGGAGCATATATGTTTGGCATCGAGGTAGCCGCCTAAGAAAGCAGAGTTATTTAGTAAGACCCGGCTTATTAGGTTTATATGGGATGCCTACGATGGGTGGGCGCCAGCGAGCAGAAATCCCGCCATTCGGTCGGCCTTCCCTCAATCCGGAAGGAGGAACCGAGTTGTTATAGGGCCCAGCCAGAGCGAGGCTCCTCCCACCCCTGCTTGCCCTGCCGGTCGGTCGGGGTGGCGATACACTACCGATCGAGCCTTCTATCGGCCGGCTATTAACAACTGGCTGGGAGAAGGTCCATCGCGCTATATAGACTCCTTCGGACCCAACTACTCGATCCCTTCATATTACGTATATAAGCAAGCCAGCAGGCCACCCGCCAGTAATAATGGCGATCCGCTCCTTCAACGTCCTTAGTTAGTCGATCTGTGGTGTTCGCTCCTTAGTTCGATCTCCCAAAGACTATAGATTTGGGCTAGCTGGCTGTTGGGTTCGATCCTTATTATACGAGCAAGCGGGCGGTTGGGCTTTATTCCAGGTAGGAAGGAAGGTGTTAGTTTCTGGCTGGTAGGAAGGTGCTTGTATGATCCCTGCTGCCTTTCGGTCCGTGCGTGAAAAAGGTGCTGGTCCGGTAGAGAAGAACCCTCAATCGAAGAGGGTGAAAAGCAAGCGAAGAGTGCATGTAGGTGGTTCCCTCAATTGACCTAGCTGGGCCCTCAATCGCTTAATATCTCAAGGGCCAACCACAGTAACCACTTAAGAAAGCCCAAGCCTGTTTTTTTCTTCAATCGCCCCTCAATCTAGACCCTCGAGGAGTGTGGCCCGGGCCATTAGTTAAGAAGGGATCCTCTGTCTGCTGGCCATTAGAAAGGGTGTAGAAGTATAGGCAAGTTGTCCAATCTCTTCAGTGGGTGGCTGCGTTTGTCCTTTAGTAAGAAGCGGGCTCTCTGTTAGCCCAAAGTGAGTGGTGAGGAGAGATTAGTGTCTGAGTGTCAAGGGAAAACGAAAAGGAATAATGAAATCGAAACCGAAGGGGGAAGCTATGGGTCCGAACGAAGGCGAGGGAGAGGGACTGAGCAGGCAGGCCAGCAAGCAGAGCCTCTCACGTGCGTGTCGTTGCTCCAGGTGACCGAGAGGAAGCATATATGCTTGGGGGATTTATTCTATATGATTATAGAATCAAGCCGTTATTACATACATATATATATGCGAGTGCTGCCTGCCTACATCGGTCGAGGGAAAGAACGAGCTCGACCCTCTGCCTGCATATCGAGCGAGCCAGAGAGTGATCGACGGTGATAGCCTTCATCGAGCGAGCGAGTGAAGGATGTCGAGGGGGAAGCAGAGGACTTTGAGGTCGAGGGTAAAGAGAACCCGGGAGAGGACGGGTCGAGGGTCATTCCCAAGGGCTCGGCCGAGGCTCTTAGGAGGTATAGGGAAATCCTCAAGGTCCTTATTGATTGATTGATGCACGTAACATGGACGGGCCCATCATGAAGACAACTAAGGCCATGGTTCATAGAGTATATAAGGAAGACCACCTTCCAGCCCCTCCTATTCATTCTCAGGATCTTAATCTGAATGAAATCACCAGGTTGTTAAGGACTTTGACCAGCGATGTCACAAAGCTCAAGCAAGATAAGGAAGGTATGGCTTCTAGGATCCTAAATGAACCAATTGTGAACCTTGCCCCATTTCAAAGGCCTTTTCCTCCACACCCTCAAGCAAAAGAGAAAAGGCCTGAAGAACAGGACCTTCCTGACCCCTTGATGTCTACATCCAATATTGTTTTGTCCTATGTGTAGAGTTCTCAGTCTGAATATTATTCAGAGGGCCCCTGAATCAGAAGAATATCCCATGGATATGAACTTTATGTTTTATGGTTCAGGAATGATTCACCTCACTTGAAACGAGTATGAGGAGTTGGATAATGAAATGGTACTAGTGGGGGAAGCAACTATTTAAAATTAGAGTTGCACTGGTCTTCACCCACAATTCCCAGGTTTATCCCCATCTTAGTTCCAACTCATAAATGACAATCTGATGGCTGAAGTTAAGAGGAAGTATGACCTAAGGCCTAGGATACAACTTGTTGTCCAAAGTGACTATGAGCTTACCAAATATTCTCCCAAAGAAAAACCGCTTTCCAAAGAATTGATTGAGGCAATTAGTGAAAAAAGCAGTTTCAGAAGTAGCAAGCCAAACGGCCTGCAACATTCCAAGAAAAGCCCAGTTCCCCTAAAGAGAGCCCTATCAATAGAGTTATTGGTTCAACTCAGCCTACTCTATCATCATTTGACCTTAGACATGAGCTTGGTAAGTGAAAGATTCCCATGTCTTTATCTGAAATTGCTAAAATTCCAGCCCATAGAAGCAAATCTCTTAATTTTTGGGAGCCATGAGCGCAAGTTGATGTCATTAATCTTCAGGATGATTCACCACTGATCATTTTGGGCCCCCTTAGGATGGCAGAGATGGAACTACTCCCCCTATCTATATCACATTGTCGGTGCAGGATCAATATTTGCACAACTGTCTGTTGGACTCCGGGGCTTCTTGTTTGCTAATGCCCAAAGTTCAGGAAAAGTGGGGTCTGGAAGTAGCCAGGCCATACAAAGACCTATACTCTTTTGACTCTAAGAGGGTGCCATACATAGGAATGATCAAGGACTTGGTAGTGACTTTGGCTCTATTTCCCAGGAAGTGTGTGATGATGGATGTGATTGTGGCTGATGTCCCACCCAACTATGGAACGTGCTATCAGGAAGTTGGTGGGCTTGTATGGGGGGGAATATTCAGCTGGACCTAACATATGCTACAGTCCCTGTGTTTTCATGGAAATCTTGCTGATTGTGTCGTGAACCCAAGTTCACCTCACGCGCGGGTAGTCATTCCTAGCCTAGTTGCCTAAGTACTTGGCCCAGTTCCAGAGCCCAAGCATACCTTTCATTTTGAGAACCACCACCCTGTACTTGTAGCGATAACTGTTACACCAATTATAGTAGCATAACCAGCTAAAGCAAAGGCATATCCAGATCCATATACAAGAGCCGATCCAAAGCAGACAGTTTACCCATAAGCAGCATAGATAAAGGCTATTATATTTGGTTATTATTCTTTGATAAAATCTTCACTTGGACCTCCTCCCGAATTTCGAGGATAGAGTGATCAATTGAACGATCGAAGTGCGAAGAATGCATTTCGGTGCGAAGCGTGCATCGTATAATAATCGCAAGTACGTATTTATCCTCTTCAGGGAAAGAGCGCATAGCGAGAACAAGACTGATCTTTTGTTGCACTTGGCACGAGATGCAAAAGATAGGGCTCTGTTTATCGATGAACAGCGGATTTACGTAGCTGTTGGCATTGCTTTGTTCTTTCCTCTTTTCCTATTAGTGAGTTCTAATCCCTTTGTTCGAAATTGATTTGTTCGTACCTCACCCAATGAGTAATGCTTCCATTTCCTGATGGAGTAAGAGCTTCCTAGTAATGAGATAACAGGATATTGCTTATCTTCCTTATAAAGGTATAGATTACTTATAGAGTTATTTATAATAAGATACACAGCCTAGTCCTTAGCTTCTTTAATCAATAGTGTAGTTAGATTTATTTCGTAGTAATGGGTAGTTTATTGGTTCATTGATAGTATATGATTGCTCTTTCATTGCCTTGATGATGGTTGGGTTTCCTCTTGGTTTGAAATGACCCCTTGGGAATTATTTCACCTGGGACAGTATACCTATCCCAGACATGCGCATGAGCATCTTGTGAAGACGGTGTTGGTTATCAGAGGCTTCTTTGCTTCTTCAATCTATCGACATCTCTATTGAGCGTCTCTCCCCACCATGATATACTCTTTAGACGCCCCTAGCGAACTTCTCCCTTTCAAAGGGGAGATTAATAAGGCGATCAAAGAGGACATAAATCGGCAATCTATCAAGGTTACTTGGATACCCCCTCCTCCAACCTCTAGGCCCGAAGATGGCCTTCTGCTCTGAGCATTTCTTACAGCTAACTAGTGATCTCATTGTTCATTCAAAATCTTTTCAGCTGGCGTTGTCACAAGGCCTCGAGATTCGCCTCATCCAATTGAGGGTTTGCTCTCACCAGTTAGTTGTGTGTTGAGTCTGATCATCACATCCCGCGGATGGACACGATATGTAAACTTTGTCCTCTTGATGATGCTAAGAAGGAAGACCACTTCATTCTCAGATGTCCTATATATTATCAAATCCACGGGAGATTTAACATCATATACAAAGATGAAATAGGGTCCCTTGATACATTTTTCCATTACCCAAACCATAGGTGTTTGGCTCTCTATCTCTGAGAGGTAGTTACTCTCGGACGAGAGGCCCTACAGGGCATATCCAGACCTAGTTCTACTAGGTAAATCACTTCTTTCTTCCAACCTATTTCGACAAACGGAGGCATCAAACGCCATGCAAAATATCAAGCCATGGTCACGTAGAGCAATAGGTCGGTTAGATGATGCCCCTATCTCCTTTTTTTAGGAAACCACCAACATCTATTGTGAGATGACCGAGACATACCCATTCCAACACTCAACACAAATGTGGCATTGTCTTTTAGTCCAAGTCGAGTAGCCAAATGTCCATCACTAGGTTTCTCTCATTGGCCTCGAATGTTAGGAGAGCTCCAGCAAGTAGCACTCGTCTTTACCCGAGGATTCTCTATCTTGGTCCACTCAATCCGGGCCATTCCCCAAAGGAGATTCTCAAGCTTTGTATTGGTACCTTCATGATGGTTGACAACGACAGTGCTAATTCCTCTTCTACATGGTACAGAGTAGTTATTCTTTTCTTGCATAGAGCAATACCTATTTCTAATATCTTCTAAGGTTTACCTCTTGTGTTTGTTTACCCCTTACTATTTCTCTTTAGTCATTCTTTTTGCACCTAAGAGTTGCCTTCGATACTCTCACATTGCCATTTTGACCTCTTGTACTCTCTAGTCCTATTGACCTATTTTGGTCAATGGGATTGGAAAGTACAACATGCCGAAATCAGCGAAAATGGAGTACAGAAGTAATCTCCCAAAAGTCTAATAGAAACCCTAAAGCTAAAAGAACAAGAAGAAAA
>Ga0228600_1000034_pt1 | contig 17562 bp, 10 predicted proteins | sample CRU5metagenome_FD_182730 | JGI IMG/M metagenome (GOLD analysis project Ga0228600, IMG submission 182730) | Spruce roots microbial communities from Bohemian Forest, Czech Republic - CRU5 | ecosystem: Host-associated > Plants > Roots > Unclassified | place: Czech Republic: South Bohemian Region... | reverse complement strand
TGATTCCCCCTACTTATTATTCAGCACCTGGAACTGCAATGATGACCAACTTACCAACTTCAACGATGGCTGATTTTTAGCGGTGTTGAATCCAATTTCCAGGCATGCCTCATAACAGTAGGTACTAAGTGCACTGAAGCCTAAGTCCATCTAGCTCTCCCACAACTACCGGAATATAAGAGATAAAGGTAGGTTAACCACCATGAAGTTGCTTAAGATTTACTGGCTTGATATGAAAGAAGTAGCTAAGTGTCATGTCCTACTCCGCTTTAGAAATAAATCTATTGTCGTCTACCCCGTCATTCCCTTAATCATCGGCTTGACTCATTCATTTCAGGTTAATAGATAGCAGTCAGTCTAAGTAATAACTCCGATATGTCAATCACTAAAGAGCACTTCACTAAGATTTGGATTGGATCGATTTGGTGCGAACTTTACCTATCCACCGTTCGAGACCGCATGTAGACTAAATAATTCTGGTGATTAGAACTGACTAAAGAAAGAGATCCGCTGCTTATTCACGATCATAGCATAGTCCAATTCCGAGGTGGGCGGGAATCAAGACATTTCGAGGAGCTAATCGAGTAGAGCAGTGTTCCGTACTTGGGCCCTGACTCTGCCCCCACATCCACACCCTATATTAATAGCAGTAGCCGGGCAGTTTGTACGCAACTACATCATTCAACGCCAGAGGTGAACTTTGTTCTCTATTCCCGAGCCACACTGAAGGTTGATCCCCCGAAAAACCATCTTAGAGGTTAGTGAAGCAGCCGGATCAATAAAAAGCTCTTAAGACGGGAGCTTTAGGCGCCCAACTAGTTCAGTTGGGAGTTCTGTACCATCACCATCATGCTCTGGGTCATTTATATCCACTCTGTTCTCTACTTGGCGAATAGGCGCAATGTTCACTTTTCGGGTTTCGTCCCTAGCGTTGATTTCCGTGAGTTCCTTTCCTTTATCTTTAAGTGAGTGCTAATCTTTCATCTCCTTTCTCGAATGAAGTTCATTCACCGGCCCGATCCAAAGAGATGCTGGCTTGGGGTGAATATCCTGCTGGCTCAGAACCTCGGATCCTTTCGTTGTAAATCCCATTCCAATAAAGAGTTGGTCGGTCATAGGCTAGGGTCTAACTTGAGGCTCTAACATCTCCCCGCTTCTTTACTCGGGCCCGGAAGCAAAAGTGATACGCTAACTGGGGCTTAGTAGCTCTTGCCCTTCCTTCTCCAAAAGAGTGATACGCTTCCTTCTCGGCTCAGTGGAGAAGTGGGAGTAGCTCCCGTACTTGGGCTTTCAAGCCTCCCTCTCGGCTCAGTATGGAAGTGTAGCTTCCGTACTCGGGCTTGCTCCAAGTGAGTAGCTTCCCCCACTAAGCCTGGGAGCTGCTCCTTTATTAGTAAGAAATAGACTTTTCACTCACTGATTGAACAGACGAAACCTGAAAAAACTTACACTTCCGGAAACCGAACGCTCGAACCTAGCACTTCTAGCTCTTTCCATGTTCGCTGCCGCTCACTGCACTTATCCCCTCGACCTCGAAGACCTAAAGAAAGTCGATAAATGACCTAGCCCTCGTCCCTCCCTCATATAGCTCTGGGAACGAGCAATAGGGCAGGCCATCCCTGGGAGGGAACACACAATTGGGAAAGGGCAAGCATCCTTACCTGCCTAAAGATATTTATTAGACTTCACCTTGAGCACCCGGAGGGGGTACCGGTGGGAATAAAAAAAGAAATAGTAGCAGGACCTACCTCGATGGATAAGAAATCTTGCTGGAGAAGAATGCTTCTCTGGTCGTGCTTGCCATGCCCTATAATGAATGCATGGGCCGTCCCTCTAATGAATGAATGCATCCATGGCGGGACATTATTCCCTATGCTTGCTTGCCATGCCGTCCTTCTCTGCCTAATACAGATATCCCCTTCACTTATTAACCCTCACCTACCGCTGATTAATACTTATTTAAATGATACATTCAGGCAGGAAGCGGACCCTTGTGTTTGTGCCTCCGACTTGTTGTTGGAGTTTTCCTAATCTTGCTGACTAATAGTTCTAGGTCTAGGTGTGCTGTTGTTGGAGTCTGCCGGTATTTATAACAAAATTCCGGTTAGCTATCTTCAATTAATTAATAATCGTTCAAGACTGCTGGTTGCTTTCCTTCAAGTTAGACACATTCATACGCGGGGCACACCCCAACAGAGAGAGACAGAGAGAGATTGAACCGAAAAAAATGAACATCCACACTCACCCACATATACTTTCACGAGGGAGGGGTTCTACAACAGACAGATACCCAGCCAGCAAGCTAGCAAGCAAGGGCTTAGGGAGGGGAAATAGAACAGACAGCTAGCCAGCTTGATAGCTTGATAGGGAAGAGGGAGGAGGGGTTATACAACAGAAAGTTCCCCAGCGAGCTAAGAGGGCGGGCTTACAACACCCCTACCTACAAGCAAGCTTATTCATTGGGGCTTTTTACTTTTACTATACCATAGCAGCTAGATTAGCTAGCGGTTCGGTTCCTTAGACGCCTGACCTCCTCGCAGCACACCCAGCCCAAGATAGACTTTAGGCTTGAGGCTTGATAACACCTATATATAGCGGTTGCCCTAATTCCTAGATTCGGCCTGCCCTTTAGGTTATTATAAGTCAGAAGCAAGAATGCCCTTGGCTTTTTATTATTATACATGGGAGCAGACAAATAAACATCAACGAATCGAGAACACCACCAACATCATCATACAAACATAAGAGAAAACCACCCCCTCCCTTCCGCAAATACACATCGAATCGAGCATTAGAACACCTTCCTTCTACGTCGAACACAGATTATATACAATGCATCAGGATGGAGTGCTGCCATGGATCCCTATATTCAGGACAGGACAGCACCACACCACACTACCTTCACCATCTGAACTTACCTTCTACCTACTCAAGCCCTGGAGCCCTGCTCCATCCATCCTCCACCTCATCCAGATCGGGTCATATTCACTTGAACTCACTTCAGATTCAACCTAACTCTGTATTGAGGAGTCCTCCATGGTAGAAGGAAAGATCAAATAGAAACGGGGTTTTCTTCGGCAGCTGAGCCGAGTACTGCCAGTTTTCGGATGATTGTGAGAGTTATAGTCCGCCTCTTAAACCTCCCATCCGTAGAGTTGATGATCACTGTTCACGTTCCTTAGCCTTATTTTGTCCTCACTACCCTTTCTTGGCCCTTCTGCTAGTTCAAGGAGGAGGTTTATAGTACTCGCACGCTCAGTGTGCCCGTGACGGTACCTCACAAACAAAACGGGCTTCCTCCAACAACACATAGGGAATACGGTTACCCATAAGGATGATCGGTACATTCCTACGATCATAGTTTTCCATATTTTCCGGTTGACCATCCAATATACGAGACGGTTTCATGATGTTTGGTTACGCGTCTCACCCGACCAGCCTTCAACAACACCGATGCTGTTGCATTCGTCCATTACCCTGCTATCATGATTGTTGTGCCGGAGGCTTCAATCGTTCTCACGGAGGGGGATGGTAACGATTGATAGTACCTCTGACAGTTGGTTTAGCATCAATGTCTTCTGGGGCACACCTACTATGAACAGATGGGCGGCTCTTGATAGGACGGGTCCTCAAGATACTCGTTCCTATCCAGGACAGCAAAAACCATTGATAATTTTTTCGGAGGAGTCTCATGATGATCCTTGTAGTACTTATGTAAACGAGTCCCGGCTCCGCTCTTCTTAAGCTCCTCGTACACGCTGCGCACTGCACCACTGCTTAGGGATTTTCCAGTTCATCATCTGCCTGCCACGGAGGAGGACCAGGGTCAGTTAAGGAATCATAAATCATTCGTGAGATAGCTCTGCCTAGCGATTGAGGGGCCAGCCGCCCCAAAGAAATAAGGCGTAACGTAAGATAAAGGAAGGACGTAACGTAAGATAAGGAAAAGTACCCCACCAGATGAAAAGAAGTTAACATAAGATGGAAGTGAACATAAGATAAAAAGAAGTACCCCACCTTAACCTTCACGAAGTCATCACCCCTTAACTCAACTACCTTGTAGATAGGGAGGGTTCCCTAAACTACCTTTAGGGTTACCTCACCTAAACATCAAAGGAAATGACGACCTAAGCATCAAGGACCTGATGAGAAATAAGGTTTGGAATGGCTCAAGGTCTTGAGAAGGAGAGGAGAAAGGACCTTATGATAAATAAGTTTGGTCATGGCTCAGAAAGCTTCGATCAGGAAAGGTGAGCTTCTCTCACTTTCCCTTATGAAGCTAAGAAAGTAATAATAAGAGATATATACTTTCCGGGGTAGTTAGGGTCTTTAGCTTTTAATCTAGTAAACTCATAGGCAGGCTATGTAAATAATTTCTCTTCCGGTGTATTCTCTTTATGCTATCTCTAGTTACCGACACGAGTCATTGGCACCCGGGCCGGGGAAGCCAAGTATCTCAGAACCAGGGCCATGAAAAGCTTCACAACCCATGAAAAGCCTTATATATGAGATATCTAGGGCAAGAACCTGGATCTTCCCAGCACACCACTCCATAGAAAATAAACCCTGAGGTCACGAAAAAGGAAACCCTCTATCTCCTTATCAACCTGGGACCTTACCTTCTTGAGTCAGGACCTTACCGTCGCAGTTCGCTAGAAAGAAACTCACTTTTTCCCTCACAAATGACTTTTTAATTGATCGATGCAAACCTAAAACCTTTAGATATAAAAACCCATAAATAGAGTCTAATATTGAAAAGGTTCTCCTCTCCGCTAATGATATATCGTATATAGGACACATGGTATTATCATACAGGTAATAAACTAGCTATAGGAATTTAGGTGGTAATGAACTAGCTATAGGTCTTGTGTGAATTACAAGTTGTGACGGCTAACGGGTCAAAGTATATAAGTTCCCTGTAGGGGTTATCTCATCCTGCACTGAGGTGAGTTGGCTCAACCCGATAGGTCAAAATGCATGGGTTTGGTTTCTAATAGGTATTGTGACCGATGGGAGGGTGGTGGGTAAGCTGGATAATCATAAATTACTGAATCGACTTCAACCACTGCTTTAGGTACTGGGTCTTTTCCCTAAACTACTAGCCTTGCAACATTCGAAGCATCAGGTTAATAACCAACATGACCAACCCCAGCAGGTGCAAAACCAACCCCAGCAGGAGCAAAAACAGCAGCGATAAAGACAGGAACAGAGGCAAGGAAAGAATAGGTATGGCCGTCTTGAGAAGGTATGGCTTTGGTATGAGATATGTGCCCCTTATGACGTAGATAACTGCATCTGCTGGAGAAACTGTATCCGTCCCTGTAACAGTATTGGTATCTGGGGAAGGTAGTGCATAAAAAACTGGTAAGCTGTAATTATATACTATATTAGGAAGATGAGACTGTCTTAGCATTAGTATTAGGAAGATTTGTAATCTTAGAATACTCTATTAGTAATCTTATACTCCACTTCTACTCTATTAGAACCTATTAGTAATATGAGGAATCTTATACTCTATTAGTCATTTTAGTCTTAGTAAGATTAGTATAAGGAAAGGAATCTGATACTTTATTAGGAATATGATACTCTATTAGGCATATTAGTAATATTATAATTGCTTGGTTAGTATTCTCTCTAGTAGGCTTATACTTGATGAGGTCTAAGTAGATATTTTATAATAACCAGCGAAGCTTTCGGGACGAATGGACTCGTGTGAAGCGAATGCATATTGGATGGTCAAAATTCCAGCTTAAGAATTACCGTCTACCGCATTACTTCACCAAGAATAAGAAACGCATCTGATACCCGGGAGTGACCTCTATAGGAGGTAACCGAATAATAGCGAAATGGGTCGGTGGGGTGCGTTAACCACAAGAGGCCTGGCCGATCAGTGAAAGCGCTTGGACTGATTCCAGCTCATAGACCCAAATTAGCTTGCTTCTTTCTCTTTATAGACTGACTGGCTCAACCTTCTTAGTACGTAGAGAGTGGGATCTTACCTATTCCTCAATAAGACTGCCTTAGTCGCCAGAACAACTCTTCCTATAACTCTTCATAGTGGAGCGCTACCCCGAAAAGAGTGTTTGTTGTCTTGCCTTTCTCTCTTTCTTGGACTGGAGGTAGGTAGCTTAAGAGTTAAGGGTATGGCCTTGATTCATTTCATCCTTATTGTTGAATAACAATACCTATCGGAGAAGAAACAGCAACCACAGCCCGAGATAGAGCCCCTGACCTCCCAGGTAAGCGTCTCTACTTTACAGACAGATATTAATTCTCTTAAGCAGGAGGATAGGATTCAACAGCCGGAGCAGATGACAGGAACTTGGAACAGATATTCATTGATTCGATTAAACAGCTGCTGCAGGAACGAACACAGATCCTCATAAGTACTGTCTCTCGACCTAGGCCACACTTAGACCTATTTAACAGCTTGAAAAAACCTATCTAAATTGAACCAACATCTACTTCACTTGTCCCATCTCGAACCCTCACCGACCTTTACCTATGAAATCGAACCTACACCCACCTAGGGTTAACCTTACCCGCATAGAACTATACCTAGAACACTTACCCACCAAGCAAACTTCAACCTTGTCTCTACTGAAACCTATGAAATTGAACTGGACCTAGAACCCACTTACTCCATAAAACCTATAGACATGCAAACTAGGCAGGCCTACCACCTTGAAATGCAAACTAGGTCTACCTCCCAACTTTATTACCTTTGTCACTTTCACTAGGCCAACGCCTTACCTATAGAATTTGACCCTCTTGCCTCTTCAAGTCTTTACACCCAGGGATTCATTTTCACAACCATTAAATAACTGTCGATTTCAGGTCGATTGAACTAGGTCAACCTAACGGGGGGGAGGCTTCATTTCATCATTTTATCACCCACCCCATTCATCAAACTTTACATTGAAGTAGGTAAAACCGGTACCCGGGGCAGGATCACATCGAACTAACTCCACCAAACCATTAAGCCCTAAGCATCATTGGTTTGTCTATACAAATTACAGAGGGACAGAGCAAATACCCAGGTAAATCATTCAATCATCATGCAATCACAGACATCAGAAACGAATGGAGGAGTAGCCACCTTGTTCTCTCTCAATCTAGGTAGTAGCGGGCATCACAGGATTTATTGCTGAATCAGGAGGGAGTTTCTTCATACCCATCTCTATATACCATGCATGTTGCATCATGGAAATCACAGACAGATGTATCATATTTTTACTCTCATCATCACCAAGAGAAATTACCAGGAATTCCCTCATTTATTGTAAAGGTGTTTCGTATATAATGTGTGTTGTCATTTCTCCTTGTGAGAGTGATACATACATTATGCGAAGAACGGTGTACTCAGGCTATACGTCAAAGTGGTGTCGTGCTTGCTAGTACCTAGTAGCTTGCTAGTTACTAGTAGGACTTCACCGACGATATACATTGACCAACCGAAGGGGGCAGAAAGGCCGGGACCGAGGAAACAACCAATTGGTAAGTTGAATGTTACGTTAGTTATTTAAATACAATCAGATCTATTAGTGAAAGCAAGACCAATAAGTAGAGATGTTTGACTGTCCTAATGATTGATTCTTTAGACTGTATTAATAACCTATTTCTTAGACTTACCACCTAATTATAGATTATTGATACTAGCTTATATATATTCATTATACTGTCTAACTCTTACTGTTGCTTACCTCTCACTAGCTAGATCTATTGATTTACTTATCTATACAACGCATCCTTACCAATAGCAACAAGTAAACCTTTGAGAGGCATGTATTATATATATATATATATATTGGAGTCCCATTTAGTATAAAAAATTGAATAAAAACTACTACTTTAGCCCCTGATTTCTGCCTTAGCTACTTCGGTTCGTTGCTAGTGAATATCTCGTAAGTAATGCTAGTGATCTTGTAAAGTGATCTTGTAAGTGAATAGTCAAAATGTCTTTACAAAGGGTATGTCCGGGATCCAGTCCAATCTAATCTTAAAGGTAAGTCAGGAGTACTCACCAGCGACTTAGGTAAGCGTAGCGATAATCCAACAAGTCGTCTATCAAATAATGAATGGCAGTAAACACAAATTAATAGGTAGTCATTCCCTTGGGCTTAGTAATATGCACGTGTAATTAAATAGTCTTCGATAGTCTTCGCATGCAGTAATAATATCTAGTTGCAGTAGGAAGACCTAGTTGCAGTAGGAAGACCTAGTTGCGGTGGGAATATCTAGTTTGAATTCTTTTCTAGCTAAGTAAGAAGTATGAATTATTTCATAGCGGTAGTAAGAAAGACCTACTACTCAGTTAAGTCCAGAATAGTAATAGGTATCGTTCAGGACAGGTAAGAGGTATCGCTCATCAGGACAGGTAAGAGGTATCGCTCAGGACAGTCCATACATAATCTCTCTCTCCGGCGGGGGGCTGTCCAACATCAAAGAGTTCAAAGGCTGTCTCTTGATTGATCCAAGCTATAAAAGCTCCATCAAAGAGTTCAAAGGCTGTCTCTTGAAAGCTATAAAATAAAGAATCTGAGGTCTGTGGTCGTTGCAATTATCTGTGCAGTCCAATTAATAATAGGTATGTCCCACCTGCAGCACCGAGGAGAGAAAGCTTCCCTGGTCTGGTGTGAAGCCTCCGGTCAAATTGTCAATTTGTTGGTGAGTGGGGGCACTTTTGTTGTAGTGTTTGTTGTTGTTGAAGCCCGGACACCTAGGATAGACTGCATGGCATCCTTTATAGACTGGCTTGTGATGACTTGTTGGAGCGTGGAGATCGATCCATTATAACCTCTGCCTGGCCTAGTTTTTCTATATACGAGATATTCCACTACCCTTGAAGAGAATATATGGATATGATAACGGCTTGCTTGCTGCCCTCCCACCCTCCGCAAGCAATAAGTCAGAAGCCAATGAATATTCACCCATCAGACGGATGAAACACGCAACTGCATATGAAATTGACAAACTGGCCCTTCAACTCACATCCGCATAACACAAATTGAATGCAGGGAATAGACATGAACAACCACGGGTAACTAGAACCTCCTCCACCATTTAGAACTATGATAGTTAAGCTCCTCCATTTATCACTCTTTTTTGGACCTCTAGATTTAGGAAGTAGGAAGGATTAGAAAGTGAAGATTCTTGTTGTTACGTTTAATTAGGAAGAGGAATAAGAAGGAAGTATAAGTAGATAATATGTCTTAGAAAGAAAAGACTAATAATACTATATGTAGTTGGATATCTTTTTTCCATTATAAAGTGGAGAGATAAAAATAGGTATTCTAGTTTGGATATCTTAGTCTCATTATAGATTTTAGGCAGGAATAACAGATGTTTCTCCTAAAGAGGGGATGTATAGATTATTAATTGGATAGCTTAAACCTCAGTCTAGGTAGGCTCGACCATAGGAGCTGGTGATAGTGTAGTTATTTTTATAGATAGGAAGTAATAGTTGTTAATAGGTAGGAACCCTTATCATCTTTACAGAGAGAAGCTTAGAGTAGACATACAGCAATTAGAACAACAAGAGATTAGTAGGAATTGAATAACTGCTGAATAACTACAACTTCTGATACTAGACTTTGAATCCATTCATGATACTACTAGACTTTTTATCCATGTCAGACTAACTAACTAAGACTGAACCACTCCGATCTAAGACTTAACTCCCATAACTCCTCACTAAGTCAGCAATCCTTAGGAACCATAACTCACACACAACCTATAACTACTGAAAACAGGAACCATAACTCACAACCACAAAAGCAGCAGGTACAAACAAATAGTAGAAGCTCTAACAACAACAAGTAGAAATATATATAACCTTTAACTAACACTGACTCACTAACTAACAACATTATCACAGGCTAGAAGCTATAACTCAATATAACTAGCTACGAAGAAGAATCCTTATTAGATCTCTTCTTGCCTCATAGTAGTAGTTGTGGGGAAATAGTACTTGTAGCCAAATAGTAGAAGTAGTAGGAATAGTTTACGAGCTATCATGGTTGGTACGAGAGGATCAGACCCTGTAGTTTTCTTTCTACACACCATGCAGCAGAGCCCAACCTTTAAGTCAGTAGCAGGCAGCCCCTTCACACCTCAAAGTAGTAACACGGTACCCCTGACCTGGGGAATACCAAAGGTGGAACTCTTACTTCTGCTCTCCTATTGTTGCAACTTCCGCTCTCCAATTATTTATCCCAATTTTAGATACTTCATAAGGGCCCGTGTATCATAGAATTTCTTCCTAAGCCAACAATCAGGTGCAAATCCGACAAAAAATGGTTCAAATTCCACCCCTTGCTTTTAGTTACCAATTTGATTGACCGCTGCCTCCACCTAGTAGGTAGTAGTTGAGTGATGGATTTAAACCACTCCACCAGGGATTAGAACAGCGGGGGATATAGGCTAGTATTAGAACTCTCCAGGATAACGAAAAGACCTACTCGGCACAAACCAAATTGTCTTGGTCCCGCAGGTAAAGTAATAGTAGTAGAAAAGTATTCTGGTAAGTAGTTCTTGCTAAGGTTAAAGGGTTTTCCTGCTCCTTCGGGTAAATGGATAGGAGGTTGAATCTTGTATCCAACTACAACTTAAAGCTAGGAGAGATATATGAAAAATGAGCTGGAGTAGGGTAAAGGTAAGAGTAACCCTTAAGGTACTATACTAGAATATTCAAAAATATGAGAAGACTCCATCCAAAGCTCTAACATGATGTGATTCAAACCTTTATGCTGTGTTCTTAAAAAGAGAATGCTGTCTTCTTAGTAGACCGACCAACCAACCGATCAGTCAAAGAAAGATAGGGGTAGTTTGAGTGCTCGTATTTGCTTTGGGTGGGGTACAGCTGGGGAACGGCCTGCACTAAGTTTAAAGGTATGTGTCCGTGACCTCTGAGCAACCTCTTGAGATCACCAGAGATCGAAGCGGTCGCTGATAGAAGAGCAGAACCATACCGTCTCCCCTGACCGCTCTCTGTCGATAACTCAGTTTTGATTGATCATCGAACTCTGGCTCGATATATTGCTTGCTCTTTCAAGTGATAATGCTGATCATCGGTGGGTGGTTAAAGTGAATCAAGTTTCTTTCCCATCTTCTAAAGCACACAAATCGATTAAGAGATAAAATTGAGCATAACACCGGGATAGAGATAGAGTGGGAATAAATAGAGACACTAACCATTCCTATCTATCAGTTGACTTCGAACATGATCACATTTTGAACACACTTGCTATCCTTTATAGTGCTTGCTCAGTGATCTCTTGAGCATGATATCAGCCTTGAGAGCAAATCAAAAAGTATCACGGGCGCGTATCCAGGGCTCTTGATAAAAAGTAGGTACTTTTGGAGTTCAAAACGGGGTCCGACTTTCGCCCGGTCATTCGTATACTGGAATAAAGTTGTGGGCAATCAATCTTCTAATCGGGGTAGAGATCTCAACTGTTTGCTTTAAGAACCAGGAAGATCAAGAGCACTTGCTCTTAGACTTGAGCACTTAGACTTGAGCACTTAGACTTGTTAGAGCAAGCAAGAACTCACCATCTTTCTTTCGAGATAGATCATATTTGATCAAGCAAGATGTCCACACATCACTACAGTTGTTTCATGCACTTTAATTAATTCTTGTGTATCCGGGACTAGATCCGGCGAGGATGCTTACTAAGCAATAGAAACTGCATCTCGGTCTGCTCCTGGTTATGAAACCGAATCTACTGCACCTGGATCCGCTGCTGGGACTGAAAAAAGTACTGGGTCCACTTGGAAAACTCCAACTCCTGCTGCCTTTTTGGAACTACTGAATCATCGACTGGATTTGGAACTTCTGTAGCTGGGACAGGAACCGCACCTGGAACTGCAACTGCTGGGAGTGCTGCTACTGGCCGCTCTTTAATGCCTAAGGTCCTATGCTCTAAAGATGCTTACAATGGATGGAACCATGGATGGAACCCTGGCTATTAGCTATTATATACGTAATATTATAACGCATTTCGAATCGCGCATGCAGCATGAATAATGAGCCTAATCCAAACAAATGCACCTCCTATATCATGTGTTGGAGCACTCTCAGAACAACCTCACCGAAGAAAAAGTACTTTTAGTGGATTGTCGGAGCATAACCTACAGCATATCTAGCACTATAAGCATATGTAGCTGGAACAAAGTAAGCATATTAACCAGATGAAGAATCTTATGCTCATGATCCATCAATAGATCCTGCAGAGACAAAGGCTATGGCTAAAGCACTAGTAGTAGATCTGATAGCTATGTCCCTAGTAACAGAGCCTAAAGAAGTAGTTTCGGTAGCACCCATAGTAATAAAGGCATGTGCTTTACTAGTAGCAGTTCCAGTTATAAATAGTAATATAGATCTAGATCTAGACCCATATCCATAAGCATAAGTACTAGATCCTATTGATCCATAAGTGTCAAGGGAAGAAGCAAGGGTTGAAGCTCTTGATTATGATCCAGTTGACTTAGCTTATCCACCTGTAACACCAGTAATTAGAGAAGTAGCACCAATGATATTAGTTTAAGCATCGGTACCAGTAGCAGTAATAGAGCCAATAGCATAGGTTACCAGGGTAGGTGTAAAGGCAAAGGCAGCTAAAGCATAGACTAGAGAAGCAAGAGCATAGCTAAGAGTCAAGGTATAAGTAGTAGTGGAAGAGCCAGTAGCAAACCCATAAGTAGGAACAGAGTAAGCATTATAGCTAGGAGTAGTAACAAAGATAAAGGAAGCAAGGCATTAGACACGAGAAAGGTTATAGGAAGAATATCCATAACTAGAATAAGCATAGGTAGCAGAAGCTGATCCTCTAGTTTGATAGCCATATTCAGAGCCATAGCCTACTACTCCAGTTTAAGATCTTCCAGATGTAAAGCCATTACTCATAGATCCACTCGTTGTATATCTAGTAGCACTCATTGAAGTAGTGGAGAAGGCATAGGCGTCAGCACTAATACTAGTCTTATATTATATTAGATACCGAGTTGACCCAGCAACAGATCGATATGCAGTCCAAGCAATAAATCCAAAGGCATTGGATGCTAGGGTAGTAAGGGCTACGAAGGTTGATCGAGTTTATGACCGAATGAAAGTAATTGAAGTCATAGATCCAGATTAAGAACAAGATCCGATTCCATCATAAAAAGCAGAGGCATAAGAGTCAAAGCCTATTATTTAAGACCCATAGCTTTCTACAGATCCGGTAGTAGAGTCCCTAGCTCCAGATTAAGTGGTAGATCTAATTAACCTAGCAATGAAGGAATTGAAAATCGCTTGTCCAAGTTACTTATTGATGAGGGGGGGCAAGGTAATTCCATTTGTTTGTTAAATATTAGATAAGGTGAAAGGGATTAAATTCCTACTAAGCCAGAAGGTTCTAAGTCTACTTCTGCTGAATCATATTAAAAAGAAGCTGCTGAAACGACTGAATCAACAATATCAACTGCTGCTCCTGTCTTTCCCGCTGTCGGGTGGGAAACTGCTTTCTACGCCTTTACTTTTCCTGTCTCACCTGCGCCTGTAACTGCTACTGTTCGATCTGCTGCTTCTGCTGGGTAAACGACTGACCTTTAACACCTTTAACTGCTCGTGATGTTGCTTCCTCCAGTGCTTCTGTATCCTGTGCCTTAGCCCCTATCTACACTACGGGTTAAACAACTGCCTCATCAACGACTGGATCTGGATCAACGTACTCTTCAACTGCTTCAACTGCTGCTTAACCAACAGAATAACCAACTGCTCTATAAACGTGTGCTTCAACCGGATCTGCCATGGCTTAATCAACAGGATCAACCACTACAACTTCTGCTGCTACGACTTCTGGTTATGCTACTGGATTTGGATCTGTTAGAACAGTGGCTGCTACCTATGCCTTTGCTCCTGCTGCTCTAGCTACTAGTGGTGCTCCTGGGTCAGAATCGACAGACTCTACATAATAAACCGAATAAACTGCTTACTCCACTTCATCACCCGGAGAAACCTTTTACTCTTCTGGGTCTACTGCTGCTACTGGGCTGGGTTAGGTGCAACCTAGTAAACTGGATAAACTAGGTAAACTGGGTAAGCTGCTACTACTAGATAAGCTACTACTAGATAAGCTGGTTCATTTGCTTCATCGACTGGATCTGCATCACCTGGATCTTGATCTGTACGATCTGTACGAGGTGCTGGCTTTGGTGCTTTAGGTACGGTCCGTAGCCTTTGCATCTGTCTCCGCCCTTGGTGCTTTTTCTCGATCTCGAAAGGATCGGTCATCAAATGGCTTTGAAACTGCTGGATCAAAAGCTGGGTCAAGTTAAACCGGTGGTGCTCGCTCGGATGCTAAGGACTATATATCCCACCCGTTAATCTACATCGTAGTTTGGTAAAAGGGTATGTGGGATGTGTTAGTAATAATGGTAGCCTGTCAAGTGCTTCCTTCTGTCCCCTCATACCTGCTAATAGCTTCGTGTTCAAGTTTTGATACATCGATCTGCTGATGCTGGGGGTTGGTTTTTTTAGTTCCGGAATCAATAGGCTGGGTTGACTCAATCGATGATGGGGAAACACTATCGCCCTCCCACCTAATGGTGGCCTTCCTTCTGTTACAAAACTATTCAATCAATCACCTTGCCCCGGAATCCTTCATGGTTTCCACCCGTAGGGATCGGATGCATGGCATCAGTGGAATGGTTAGTCTTTTCGGTCGGTGGGTGATAGCAAATGTATGGCTGGCAAGTCACTCAATACATTCCTTCCCTCCAACCAGTCCACCAACATACATACAAATTGTATGCCGCCGGTTGATGAGTAGATCCAGCTAATGGCTACGGCCCCAGGGCTCTTGCTGCTGGTTGTTGCTACCTTCCTCCCCGTTCCGTTCTTAAACGAAGGAAGATATGCGCATACCATACATAATATCTATCCTCAATTATGGAATAAGAGACAAGATCCAGCCGGACTATCTATGAGCCTTGCCATATCAGCGCCTATATCTATCTATAAGTGGTGCGAGCATACGAATACATAATGTGGTGTGGTCTGGTGCAATAGATAGAGGTGTCTTCGAACCGAGCCCGTGTAGCAAGCAGTTTCACCCCACACAAGAAGTAAGTGTGTTGTAGCTACCGGTTCAAGCAAACATAAACATATTGTGTGTGTGTTTGGAGTCAGAATCTCAAGTCATTTCATTTAGGTGGAGCAGGATCAGAACGCACTCTGTTCAATGCTTACTCGTATCAAATCCCAGGTGCCGGGCGGGTTTCATGCAACTAGTTTGATTGGCCTTCCACAGTTTGCAATAAGTAGGTTCCGTTCTTAGGATGGGCAATTCACTTACTGGAACTCGCCCATCTATCCATATTGATCATGTTTTACCCTGAATGTATTGGCATGATGGGATTTGCAGGACGGACGGACTGGAAACCCCTCTTTCCTTCACACAATCTAAAAACCTACTCACCATAAAACTCATTACCAAACACAGCCGAGCATATATCCAGTCTTATCCAGGATTGGATTTCGTTTGTGGCTCGTTTCTTCCTTTGTTTCTTAGTCATAGGGGGTTGGGGGTGCGTGCTACCGGCTGCTGGCGTAACTCAATGTGTTGAAGGGGGTGTGGGGGGTGCCTTGTAAGGGAGTCTGGGGGTTTGTTCTACGCGCACCAGCATACCATAAAAAACTATAGGCATACCAGACACTATCTGGGTGGTACTGAACGGAAAACGGAAGGGAAGGGACATGGGGGTTGTTTCGGGCCTCCCCCTAAAGCAAACCTGGATGGGAGTTCAAAGTATCAAAGGTAAATCAAAAGCAAATCATGAGAATATTCTTGTGTTCATTCTTCTTTCAATCGTTTGCCATTTCGCTTCGCTTCGCCTAGGTTAAAGATGCATAGTGTTATTGAAATGAAGGATGGTGAACGAAGCTAAGCACTTATTGGATATCGCTCTGGAGCCCGTTTGAATAACAAGGTTCGACCATATTCACTCGGGTGATTGCTGTCCCCTAGATGAAGGGGAGAGTAGAATATATGTCTGGGGAGTGGAGGAAAGGGGTAGAACAACCTCATCCGTTCGGGTGCTACGGTATGCATCGTATAATAACATATATTAATATTTCCCTACTGAATCGAGACTTAATCGAGGGGAAAAATTGATCGAAATGAATCGATATTTAAGTATTCCGGTGCACGATAAAAACACAAGTCGCGCATTGGTGGAAATTACAGATCTCCGCAGAACTTTACATTGTTTCTATTCTCTGGTGACCCCCCATCTGCCCTGTGCAAGAAGTGACTGATTCCTCCCCAAAAGATCACATTCACGCGGGATGTATGCCCCTCATGTGCGGCAGAGCATTGAGGTGAACCGATAGAAAGACACGCGTATTGTGGCCTCCTGGGAGTGATCCGGTGAATGGCAAAAATCATTTACGGTAAGCGCGAGCAAGGGGTGTCGGAACGAATGTTCGGGATACGGTGGAGCTTATTCTGTAGCGATGGGGGAAAAGTTCAGTATCTGGGTTGTCACCTGCGACAACACTCCAGCCCATCTCGACGATTTTGACTCCCCTTCCGGGTGCAACCACCAAGCACGGGATAAATTCCCATATTCTACCGATCTGGGGGTTGCCGGGTAGAATATCTGGGTACCTTGCTTCAGATCCATGGAGCAAGGCAACTTCTACGGACGAGATTGGTGCGTGCGAATCAAGGCTTTTTTAGCAGGTCGCAAAATCACTCGTAGCGAAAGTTACGTAGGAGGGGCCAAGACGACATTGGTCACCATTTAGTTAAATGGATCGTTCCAGCGCACTGGAAAGGTTAGATTTATGGGTCAGAGAAAGCAAGACTTACTCCGCTCCCAAGGTTATCCATAGTAGCTAGTATTGTGATTAGAATACTTTGGCTTAAGAATGGCTCTATTGAGTCAACCTAAGCTGCAGAATTCAACTGTGACCTGAACGGAAGGAGACCAATCCAATAAACCGAAAGAGGCAAAGGAACCACTATACCTGATGGAAAAACCATCCTAGGTTAGTCTTCGAAAAGAAGATTCAGTCAAAGGGACCAGGAAGCGGCTACACAAACTGGATAACCACAGCCCAGCATCCCCCCCTAGTGGACACCCCGACATTGCCAAGTACAGCTCAGAAAAGCTCTACCACGAGGATGACCCGAACTAAGGTGCCTTTGATATACCTTAGTATCCTCTTTCTAACTCTATGAGGAACCTCTTAAGGTTTATGCATAAATCTAAACACTAAGCCAATGGTGTAGTTAATTTCCTATCTTGTGGAAGTAAAGTAGATGAGGCTTATAATAATACTATTCTATAATAAAACATCCATAGCCTTTGAATCATCATACCTACTTAATTTGACGTTCACTTCACAAGGTGTATCCATCAACTTGCTCTCCTCTATTTTTCAGCTTTTGAATAGGTCGTTCACATACTTAGTATGATAAAAGTGAATTAGTGGATATTTTATATACACCAATGCTGCTTCAACAGATGCCGGAATTGACTCTACAACTGCTTTTTGGCGCTGCTTCCACTCGG
>Ga0228600_1000033_pt1 | contig 17641 bp, 12 predicted proteins | sample CRU5metagenome_FD_182730 | JGI IMG/M metagenome (GOLD analysis project Ga0228600, IMG submission 182730) | Spruce roots microbial communities from Bohemian Forest, Czech Republic - CRU5 | ecosystem: Host-associated > Plants > Roots > Unclassified | place: Czech Republic: South Bohemian Region... | reverse complement strand
TTATAAGGAGATGGAGGGTTTACTTCATCGGGTGAAAAATAGCGAGCGGGTTTCTAAGGTTTTATATGGAGTTATGTACTTCTCTCCTTGGCCTTATTCTATCCCTAGTTACCGAAGTGAGTCAATACGTTTAAGCAATACTTCGTAAAGTAAGGGGCATTTAAGGTCCATCCTGGGTTTACTTCGCCCTTCGGGTTCAAATTAGAAGGGTTAATAGCCACTCTTCTCGAAGTATTTATTCACCCTGGCTTTCAATACGTTACTAAAAGCCTGTCTAATACGTTAGTGACTCCTAGCTTTCAATATACCTATGTTACGCCTCATATTTCTTCCCCTCAAACCGAGGTTCTGAAAGGTAGGTCTTACCGGAGAAGCAAGCAGAGCTCTGCTTGTAAGTGATAACCTTTTCGGAGAAAACCTAGCTTTGAGGGGCCAGAGAAAAAGAATAGATAAAGGGCCAGGACCTTACTGGTTGGGTTTACCAGGACCTTACTGGCTGGGTTTACCAGGACCCTATATTTCTTCCCCTCAAAGCAAGCAAGCAAGAGATGCAAGAGATGAGCTCAAGACCTTTCCCTTCTAAAGAAGGGCAGGACCTTACTATTAGTATCATCAGAACCTGAGCAGAGCTCTGTTTTTCTGCTTGTAAGACCTTACTATACTATTAGTTAGTATAATCAAAACCTTTCAAGGCCTTCCCGAAGTATTAACAAGTACTTGATAAGACCTTTCATCTATATAGGAAAGGACCATAAAAGTAATCCAAAGAGGAGAAAGACAGTGCTGCCCATTACCGGACCTTCCTTAACAGCGGCCCACCTTTGGTTCCCACCTGGCCCATTTCTGAACCAGCTGGTTCTCATTTCCTTGGCTTATTATACGAGATTTCGCGATTATGAGACAACCCTTCATGAATGAACCACTCCTACCTCACAAATAATAAATTGCTTAGACCCTTAGCTAAGAAATGATACGAGTCAATACTTTACTTAAAGTGTGTGTGTTTGGGCGTAAGTATGCGGAAAGGTATCTGCGGGAAGGTCGTGAGTGTAAGGGTGGTATCTGCGTGGCCCCTGACAATTACATAAATAAGGTGGCCTGTCTGGAGGCAGGGTGGGTGTGTCAAGCCCGTACGAGCTGCTGGTCCCTGTGCTAGATCGCAGTGTTGAAGGGTGCCCCGCGTACCCGCTGTTGAAGGGTGCTGCTGTGGTGTGGTTCACGCGCCACTGCTGATAGGTGCTGCTGAGAGAGAGAGTTTTATGTATGCTGCTGATGGGCGGCGTGTCTGCCCGAAGTCAGGGGTGCGCACCCGTGTCTGCCTCCTGCTGCCTGCTGCTGATGGGAGTCTGCTGCAGTAGGTGCTTCTGGTGCGGTGTTAACGCACGGGCATGTGGGTGAGTAGGCAGGCAGCCGTGTGTGTAAGGTAACTAAGTATGTGAAGTGAGTGAGGAGGCTGTTCATTCTCAGTCTGTCAGGCAGACCTCTGGATCAGGTCCCTAGGAGCTCGGCATGCATGCGTAGGTGGCTCCTCCCTCCGTAGGTGGGCATATGCGCCCGGAGAATAGAGAGAAAGCGGGTGTTTTCCGCACGGTTCCTAGAGGGAAGAAAGGCATGTATGCAGAAAGAGCACTTTTCAGTTCTTTCACGCCGCTTCTTTTCAGTTTCTTCTTTCACGCTGTAGATGGGCCGGGGGTGCCTGCTTGAGATGGGTGGGGGTGCCTGCTTGAGATGGGTGGGTATGCGTGCTGCTGGGTGTGCCCGGCAAGCATCTATTCGCCCTACGTTAATCGCCCCTTCCTTCCTTTTTGCCAGTCTCGGAACCGGTGAACTATGCTATGGGGCAGGCTCGGAGCACTACAATTCCTATTGATTGGCCTCAGAGAAAGCGTAATAGCATCGGGTGGTCTAGCTCCATAGTCTCGTTTATGGTGACTCATCAAAGCTTGTTCTTTCTTATGTGGGCCTTTTCAATTAGATCTGTTCTATGCGGGTTTTTTTCCGGACGCGGGGGGCGTATGTGGGAGGTGGTTACACCTCAAGGGAATACTACTACTACTACTATTGTCCCTTCGTACCACGGATATCTAATCACCACTATTGGTGGGTAGATGTGGGTGCGTTTAGTTTCTGCCGGGCGGGGTGCTTTCGTTTCCAATCCACTTCCAATTCACTTCATATCTCTTTTCCAATCACTACCAATTTACCTCTCTTTGTTTACCTTTCATTTTACCTCTCTTTGTTCACCTTTCATACAAGTTCAGAAGGGTTTTAAACATCAACCAAGTGATAAATCATTCTGGCTGGATTACCAAAGCTCGCCACGTATATAAGCCCAACTCCTTTCGATTTATTGGAATAAGTAAGCTAAGCCGGTGAAACGCACGAAATGGACTTGTCACTGTGAAGCTCTATGACCTTCTTGTCCTAGGGCCGGGTTCTCCCTCGCCACTACGATTCGATGAGGGGAGCCAGAGGATTCTCCGACCCGAGCATTAATATGATGTTTTATGAGAGTTCTTTTCTGAATGGGGCGGGGTTCATGGGCCTCTCTTTAAAGGAAGGAAGTAAGGAAGGTATGTTATTACATACGTAATCTGAATCGATGAGACGAGACGGCATGTGTATAATAAAATGTATTGTGAGCCACATTACATTTTATTACATACGTAATATGAATCGCTAGAGTGCCCATCAGATTATTACTACTATGATAGAGTCCGATTCATGTGACCATATAGACATGCCTAAGTATTACATAACTAAATATCAGTGCAGTATAATATACGTATATAACATGCATGTTTTGGGATGAGCGACAGCTTCAGTTGCTCGACCGCTATCGAAGGACCCTGTTGATATAGATGAAAAAGGATTTTAAATATAAATCAATTTTTTCTATTAAGAAATCCTGAAAGATGTTTTCCGACATTACTCTATAACCCTATCCTCTTAAGACCCTTTAATATGGAGAAATTAAAAAAGAGCCAACATGCTTTTCAAGTTATTACTATTTTTATACTCATATTCTGATCTAAGATGCGTTTTAGAGATCGACCCCTTAAAGAAGAGCCGGGGGGAGATAGCCAACCATGAAATAAAGTTTCTATTACGTAATAACCACTCGACCTATTTCTTTGATTAGGAGTTACTTCAATAATTCGCTCTTAAGAAAGGGATAGATAGGGATATATCCTCAACCTATCAATGGATCGAGTGCTGCCCTCGTAACACCATTCCTTCCTTACCTTAAGAGGCAGTCTTTCTTTCTTTATTATTTACTATAAAAAAGAAACAAAATAGACACCCGACACGCCCGCCCACACATTGATCTTATAAACCTCCTTCCCTGATCAGCTCTTCTAAACCTCTCAACTTGATCTCACGCTACAGGTCAGCAACTACATAGGGCAAAAGCAACAGGTCAGCCTTGGCTCTAGAAGCAGAAGTATACTATATACTTTTTCTTATTTACCCCCCCAAAAACTATCGTTTAAAGATTCCCCACCCGGACTATGATGCTTGCTTGCACTAACCAGTGAATGGGATTTCCTGTCTATCGACATTGCCGTGGGTTCGGAAGGAGCTCTCTCCTCTCCCTATCTGCCAGAGGAGGATAGATGTTTGTTCCTTTAGTCTTTAAAGCGCTCACTCCATCCACTCTTTCCGTCCGTTTGACCTTGGACTTTCAAGACCGAACAAGAGCAAGCATCGGTTTGACTCGCTAGGGGACAATAACTCAACGGGGATCTTACACTTGAGCTTTTAAAGCATCCCATCATCATGATAATGAATGAGTTTCAAAAAGATCTTCTTGTTCACCATTGGATCTCGCCAATACAATTTACATATTCCCCATGTTCGGATCTCTGCGTGCGCAATCTACGAAAGGGATTGAAGAACGAGTATAGCAAAGAACAGATAGGTTGTCCAATTCCAACCATATCCCTTTCCTTCTTCCCGCTCCCCCGGTTTAGTTGAAGGCGGTCAAAATGACTAGCAACGGAGAAGCTTTCCTATCTATAGATAGATATAAATATTTCGTCAAAGATCCATGGATCACGAACGATCTCTCTTCGGTCCGCTGCCTCTAGACCGTTCTTCCCCTCTCTAAGTGTAAAGCATTCCGATCCATGGTTTTCTAGGAACCGGAGCGGGAGAGAACCAAATAAGAGGAATTCGTTACCGCGTCCATTGAGCTAGAAGTTGGTTTCTCAGGAAAAGCGAGAAATAGACTTACCAATAAGCAGGCCACGTCGGGCTCTTCTGTCTGTGTCGGCGAAGAATGATTCTATCGGAGTCCCGCCCCACTCCCTCACCTCAGTCTCAGGGTGGGTGGGAAAGAAAGAAAATGAGATGAATAGATCGATCGGGCTAACGCGCACGGTACGGAAAGTCGAAAGATGAAAGGAGTTTCTCTTATTTTCTTGGGTAGAAGAGCCCTCTCCGACCCCGCCTTTGGTTGGGTATCCTGTTCGTACACGATCAACGGAGGCCTCTTCAACATGTGTTACTACGTCTCCAGTAGCTCCCACTTCGTCTTTCCTTTCATAAGTTATAAGGTGCCCCCGCTACGGGGAACGAAGGACGAGAGACCCTTGTGAAACCCATTCCTTCTTCTCTATATTTCTCTTTCCCGGTTCCAAATGCTTCCCATACTTCTATTTAGTATAACATAAACTAATTTGCCCACGATCAAGTTACCAGGATGACCAGATAATGTAAACTGTTTTTCGTTTATTCCATCAATATGCTCCCTCCCAAGTAAGTACCCGTAATTGTGATCCGTTTGCCCCGGTATGTTAAAACCTCCACAATCGTTTTTTCATCTCCGCTTCCCACAGCAGTTTAACACCTCCAGATATATCGCTGGTCGTTTACCTATTTATTTCTTTGATGAGAGATCTCTGTGGCATCGATTGTACAAGTTCGTCAGGATATTGATCTACTTACAGGTGGGCCGGAATGAGGAAGTAGTGCTTCCTGAGCGGCTCGATTGACTTCCCCTCCTCCGAAACAACCTGGCAAAGAGATATTTCCCACCTTATCTAATACGATGCAATGATCCACCGTGATATGCAATGAATTTTCGTATATAATTATTATTACACACTACTGGAGCGGGATGAGTGATACTCTTTCCTTCCTCTTCCCGTCGAGCGCCTCTGGTGAATTGCGGAGCCCGAAGATTATTTATATATATTTAATATTGCATAGATAGGGGCGGCTGGCCCTCTTTGCTCAGAGCGAACCGAAAAGCTCAGCTTTGCGGAGCTGCCCGAGTAGCACCTGCTGCGTTGGCCCAACCGGATCCCCTCCCAACATCCTAAGAAAGATTTAGCAAGGGAGTGATAACCGACCGTTCCAACTAACTTCGGAATCGATAGGTTGAGGTCTGCCTATCGTCAACCCTTCTGTGTCCTTTGAGCACTCCACTGGGATGTAAGTCTGTCGATCGCAAAGCCTTTCGTTCGCTATCCGGATCTTGCCGTTCCTGCTGCTCCAGGGAAAGGAGGGGGAAAAGTCTCACTTCCAAGTGAGATTCTGTAAAGCAAGAGCGGGGGAACAAACCGGTAAGGAAGCCCCTACCGGCCGGTTAGGTAAGCGTCCCCGGCACTCGCTTTTTTCTTTCCTATTCCTTTGATGAGGCGGCCCATTATAAGAAAGGGGAACGGGGAAGGAACCTTGTTTTCCCCACGCCCAACCCCCTTTCGCTACGCTCAAGAAAAGGGATAATATAATAGCGGAAATCTGATAAGTCGTCCTTTTTACGGCATGAACGCCCTATTTGTTTGTTCGTTTGTTTTACAAGTCGAGTCCCTCTCGATGTATAGGTTTTCTGAAGGGTGGACGTTTCACCCAGGCTACTATAGATAGACCATGCTTCAAAGGTCCCCAGGCTTCGCTCTTCCGCGTCCTGGGGATCGGCGAGAATGGCAGGGCGGCTCAAGTACTCCGTTCAGGAAAGATTCGACTTAAGAGCCCGGTGATCCATGCTATTGGAGTCGTTATGACGTCCATCCATACCATAATAGTGGGACTTGATCCTGGCTCTTTTCCTTTGATGCCCATCATGCATGGAATATTCATTGCGCGGAGAGGAGGGGCAGGGGGGGAAAGGCATGAGCTTCACCGGTGTGACTTACAAGTAAGGAGTAAGAGGAAGGCCCGCGCAAAGAAACAATTCGGTCATAACCTACAAGCATACTCCTACAAACATACTCACTTCGTCGCGCTCGGACGCCCAAAAGTATAAAGTACGCCAGGAGGAATGAACACTCCGCGATCTATATACATGAAGAAAAGGGAAGAACCCACTATTAAGAGCCCGTTTCAAGTACATCCACCACATCGACCGATAGCTACTCTGTTCCAATTCAACTTAATGCCCACCTACTGGAGAGAGACGTAAAGATAGGACCCACTGAAAGAGAGGTGAGTCAAAGTAAGCATTTGAACCAGGAGGAGGGCTAGTTTCAGTAGCATCCGTTAAATAAGCAATTGATTAAGTTTATCCAGATCCGATGCTCTTATGGTTGACCTTTCATTAGTCAATAATCCTGCAACCCCGCAAAGGTCAAGGAGGGAGAGGCTTGATCAATAGTACAAGGTAGGAGCTCCCCGATCCACGCGTGCCGAGGTGTTCCCATCTTTATATCCAGCGGTATTATAATCTGTCCCTATCATCTCACAAGCAGCAAAGCAAGCATACGAGTCCGCATACCTTCTTGTTCCAGCTTCTATTCGCCCGGTTACTTATCCTATCCAGCGGACCTTGTAGTTAAAGCCATTTAAACCCCATTAATGAGGGCCTAATGAGTGACTGAGTAGACGTCCCCTGCAGGCTACCGGTAGAAGGCCTTTGCACGTGGAAAAGATACAGGCTATGGCACTTCAATTACTTCTGGATCAAATGCTTTGACCTCTGCAGCCTTTGCAACCTGCCATTTGTAACCATCAAGCAAGCCGTGTCAAAGGCCGAGCGTTAAGTAACTTAATAAGCCAAAAATTGCATAGCAGCGAAAACTAGACTAAGAAGATTCTCAATTCACATTATTCCAAGGTTTCAAAGAAAAAGTATGCAAGCACCAGCAAAGTATAAAGAAATAAGGATGAAAAGCAATAGTTCAGCGGAGAACCTCCATTAAGCACCAAATAATCTAACTGGAGTTCCATTTGTCCATAATAATGAAAGCTGAGAAGCCATAAAGATAGCAGAGCGAAATTCAATAAGTTGGAAGATGCGATAATAAGTTCAACAAAATGCAATGGATAAAATTCAGCTGCAGCGAAGGTAAGTCAGATCGTTAAAGTGTTAATCATGCCGCTTTCCAAGAATTCATCGTTCAGCTGTTGGGGAATTCCTTATGCGCACTTATATAGGCTGCATCCTAAAGATAGTGAGCCCAATAAAGATTAGCATTGTATAAGAACAATCCCTTTGATAAATTAATGTGCACCATAACCAAGAGAGAAAGACATAAAATCCATAAAATGAATCTTTATAAAGTCACTTTGTTCGAGCGATGAAATTCATCAGCGAAAGTAAGTCCAATTGGTCAAGTGTTCATCATGGAGATATCGAATCCGCATGTGTAACATATTGAATCTGCATGCGCGGGTCAAAGGTGTCCTCCCACCATCAGACGGAGCTACCACTTATCGCCGGTGGCTTTCAATATTGACAATCAATGGAGGTCTATAAATTTGCTTATGTTTTATATACTAATGATTCATGACGTATGCTAGTGATTTCTACCAATTACAGGTCTTGGCCTTTATTACTTTCTATTGCCGCCGGTAAAAGCACCGATGAAACTACTACCTATGCCTTTCCCACCTTTGCTTAAGCCCCAGGAGGCAATCCCATAGAAAGAGAAACTGACTCATCAAACAAAGCACGGGCCACTCGCTACGCTCAACAGACTACCGCCCGGCATGAACCCTTATTCCTCATTAAACCTTACCATGTGTTAGTTATACCCGGTAAGGACATGAGCCATCCTAATCGTATCTATTACCCGTATCTATTATAGATTCTATTTGAAAGGCACATCCCATCACGTTTCATCAACCCAATGAGGAATCCATCGTCTCGGAACCCCGCGTTTCTCTTTACAAAGAATAGCCAATCACAAACGTCAGGCCATTCAACCAATGCACCAGTCAAGAGCTTAGGCAACCTGAATGAAAGGGAAGGTTTCGTCAAACCAATGCAACAGTTGTGTGTGTCTTTGCTCAAGCGTTATTACATATATAATGAATGACTGGAAGAAATGGTCGAAATGAACAAAATCGATCTCTCGAAATAGCATAATTACATATATCATGAATGAATGCATAATTACATATATAATAGCAGCCACTTATTTCCTCGGCGAAGGTCCTCCGCCTTGGTTGGGATAACCTAACTAAAGGGATAACCTGACCTCCCTTGCCCCCCCTCATCAATAAGTAACTTGGGACAAGCGGCTTCGCTCCTCGCCCTTTTGGGGGCGAGACGCTTAACGCACCTTTGGTCGAGGTGAGTCACTAATCGTACCTTTCTTTTTTTATTTGAAAGAAAGGGTTTATAAGGACCGTCTGCCTTCTAGACTGGACTGGAGCCTTCTCTTTGAAGTATTATAGTTATAGGAATCTCTCTTATTTCATATTCTAGGAATTTCCCATTTTTGCTCAATCACAGGCCGCTCCGTAATTGCCTGATTCTTGGTTGTCCCCATATTCTATTTAATGTATTTACTCATAGTATCGTTGCCCTTGCCCGGTAGTTCCGTAGCAGGTGCTTTCGGACGTTTTCTAGGTTCAGAAGGAACCGCCATAGTAACCACCACGTGCGTTTCATTATCTTCTATCTTATCCTTGACTGCTTCTCATGAAGTCGCACCGGGAGCTAGTGCTTGCTATCCAAAAATTGCTCCACGGATCTTCTCTGAAATGTTTGATGCTTCTCGGGGCTCCTTTGGCGACCGTGAAGTCACCGGATGAATCGCCGAGTAGATGGATTCGATCCGGACGCTGCAGTTGCTCCGCGGCGATACGGACTCGACTCGCTCTATGGGAACTACCCTGGGCACCATAGCATGTCGGGAATAAAGGGGGGACCTACTGGACGTAACAACCCCCGGCTGGCTGTGCTGCCCCGCCTTTCGATACACAGTTGAGGATATCACGAACGCTACAGGTGTGGGAGCGATCAATCCCCTGCGGCGAGGAGGTCCCACGCACAGGTTGGGGAAGGCGGGCGGCGGCTAAGCGCGGGCCTCGCATATGGGTAGCAAGAGGGCGCTTATGCCCGGGCTTTAGGGGGCCTTATGGGGAAGAGTCCAATAGGGACAGCACACCCCCCACTTCAAGCGCACCTCTGTATCGACTGAATAACTGGAAGAGTATAGTCGGTGGAACCGGTGAACCACGCATTCTGAGCTGGTTGGATGCGTGGGGCAGAGGGCTCGTAGTACACTCAACTATTGATCGATCCCCCTCTTTTTCTACTTACTTTAATAGGGGGGGCGGATCAGCGGGAAGGAAGAAGGGGCCCAAGCAGATGCCGTACACTTACTTGAGTGGCAAAGGAAAGCGATAACGAATGGCGCCTTTCTTTACTGATTCACTTTGGTAGGTTATAACACGCGCGAGGGGAAGGTCCTGAAAGGTAAACCCAGTAAGGTCCTGTCCTGATCAACCCTTCTAACTCTTTGAGGGGAAGAAATTCTAGTCAAAACCCTATAGAAGGGGAAGGGGGGATCCTGTTCGGACATACGGTGGTTTTTACCCTTAAGAACCATAATATCAAGTTGGTGAGCCGTGTGATGGGAAACCTCCCCGCACGGTTCGGAGAGCACTTAATTAGAATGTTCCTGGGGGTACCACATCATTGCAAGGGTAACAGAGCTCGATTCGCAGATTGGTTCGACCCGGAATTCACTTCCGACCCTGTGTTTGATAGCCCGACCGTAGTTATGCCAATTGTGGTTACATTCGTAAGTAGCTTGGTCCATCCTCATCCCATTTCATATATGTCCGAGGATCCACATAGCCCTCGATTTATGTGTCATTCATCCATTCCTACTTTTTTTACGCCAATGTCGGTTACCGGAGATAACTTTATTCAATTATTCCCGGGATGGGAGGGAGTAGGTCTCGCTCCATATTCGTCAATTAATTTCCGGTCCACACGACTTCAGGCAGATAAAGCAGCTATCAAAGCTATGCTTGTCAATCGAGTAGGTGATTTTGGATCAGCTCTCGGGATTTTGGGTCGTTCTACTCTCTTTCAAACAGTAGACTCCCCGACCATTTCTGCTCGTGCTAGTGCCTTTTCCGAACCCCAAAATTATTTCATTTTCCGCAATATTAGATTTCATGCCATAACTGTTATTCGTATCTCGCCCTCTATTGGTGCTGTTGGAAAATCCGCACAGATAGGATTGCATACTCGGTCACCCGATGCAACGGAGGGTCCCACTCCAGTATCCGCTCCGATTCATGCAGCTACTACGGTAACAGCAGGCGTTCCCATGATAGCGAGGTGCTCCCCTCCATTTGAATACCCACCCACGGCTTCGATTGTTATTGCTTTTGCAGGGGCTATGACGTCATTCTCCGCGGCAACCACTGGAATATTACAGAACGATTCAAAGAGGGTCATAGCTCATCCAACTCGCAGTCAATTAGGCTATATGATCCTTGCTCGCGGCATTTCCAACTATTCGGTTAGCGTCTCTCATTTAATGAATCACGCTTTTTTCAAAGCATTACTATTCTTGAGTGCAGGTCCAGTGATTCATGCCATGTCGGATGAGCAAGATACGCGCAAGATGGGGGGGCTTGCTTCCTCGTTACCTTTTACCTATGCCATGATGCCCATAGGCAGCCTATCTCTAATTGGATTTCCTTTTCCAACTGGATTTTATTCCAAAGATGTTATCTCAGAGCTCGCTTACACCAAATATACCATCAGTGGTAACTTCGCTTTCCGGTTGGGAAGTGTCTCTGTCTCTTCCACTCCTTATCACTCTTTCCGTTCGCTTTTTCCTACATTTCCAGCACCAACTAATCCATTCGGGCGAGACATCTTACGATGTCATGATGCGCCCATTCCGCAGGCCATTCCTTCAATCTTTCTGGCTTTCGGGAGTCCTTTTGTAGGATACTTGGCCAAAGTGTGACCCGTTAGCCCATAAGTAAGTACTGTGACGAAGCGGCTGTTGCTCACCCAACACGATCATACGAGGTAACAATTCACCCAACACGATCATCCGGGGTGAACAAGAATTGGGGATCGGATGCGGGCGAAATTCCCGCCAATGGCTGAGATGCTCAGTCGACTCTCTCCCCCTTTGTAGGGGGGGTCCGGCAGCCCCTGATTCACGAGTGAGCAGAAAAGGAAGGAGGAAAGAGGCCCTGGTGAACCATCGCAATAAGTGAACAGGTGTAAGCTTTGCTGCCCGACAGTATTCAGTACTGACCACACTGAGGGACAGGCCCTAAAGCGAAGGACGGGAACGTTTCGGGCAGTGTGTTCCAATTTTTGGCCTTGCACCGAACATCCAATGGACCATGGACTAAACGGCCACTGTCTGAAAGGACTATGTCCAGGTTTCCGGCCGCCCCCACAAGGTACATCTTGCGCCTATGGGCCGCTATAACTATCCAAGAATACACTCGGAACTGGAGACAAAAACCCGGTGGACCGCCGAGCTACAAGCGACACAGGAGCAGGATTCCCCAAAAAGCCAGGGTCGTGGGTGGCCAAGAGGGCCCACTTGGAGACTCGGGATCTCATAAATGCGAGAATCAGCTAGTTCTGAGTAGGCTCATGATAGATAATATCCGAACGATTTCCCAACATTCATTATCAAATGCCTCGGATAATGACGCTGGGGGAGGTGAAACGCGCTCAAGTGATTGACAGCCAAGTTCTTTTGGAGTAAGTTCTTTATAAAGAAAGAGTACGCTTACGGTTCTAATTAGGGGGAGGGCGAGCCTAAGAAGAAGGTTCTCATGTGACTTTATCATGGTGTATATAGTATCTTATCATCGTGTGGGTTTTCTCTAATAGAATGGTAACTCATACCCAAGTTAAGGATGGTTTTTCATATTGAGGCGTTGAGATGACTTGGAGTTCTTTCACATATTTGGAGGCAATATGGGACACATGGCATAATTGTATTGGTTAAGTGACGTGGAAACTCTTGGTCATCCACACATGTGGGCCACTTGGAGGATTGGCCCATGGTTTTGGGTACATGGTTTGGGACACTTGATGGTGGTTTTTGACCCTGGACACATGGCTTTACGTGAATTGTGGAGAAAGCACCCACCTTGGAGGGCCTTTGGAGGCCACTTATGACATAACCAAGCTCATCTATTGGAGAACACTTGCTGATGTGGACAGGGCGTTTTTCTTTGGGGACCCCTTTTATGGGTTACTTGATGTATTAGAGTGGACTATGTACATTATGTTTTGACTTGCTTGTTGGAGGATGTCTACCCTCCCTTATTTTAGGCATTTAGGTGGACTTTTGGATTGTAAGGGAAGCTAAGCCTTCTCTATAAATAGAGAAGCACTTCCTCATTTCATTTTCATGGTTGGACTTTGGGAGCTCTCCCTCTCTTTGGAGATTAAACGATGTATCTTTCTTTTGAGCATTTATGGTGTTAAGGGTTCTTTCTATGTGGTGAAGTGTGGTCAATTCTTTCAGCCTTTTTCTTGGTTCTATGTTTATGCATAAGGGTTAATGGTGAAATATTAAAGTGTGATACAAACCTCTAAAAGTCGATCCAAGGAAGGGCAAAGGATTGTCACTTGGAAGGAGGGCGCCTAGGGCTTTTGGCTCACACATTTGCCTTTGTTGAGTTGGGTAAGTTTTTTATACCTTGTCTTGTTTAGCATTGGCTCCTTGCCAACGACCGAACCGAAAGCGAAGAAGGGTCACCAGAAAGCTTGATTGCGAAGATTTAAAGATCCAATCATGCCTTTCCCATTTCTCACCTTTGTGGACACCCCTTCCGAAGCTTGTCGGCCCAGAGGGCAGAGATAAAAAGCGAGTTAGCCTTCGCGCTCCCAACTCCAAGTATCAATCCCTCGAAGTGCCTGAGACATATAATATAGAAAAACCCGTCAACCGCTCTCTAGGAAGTTGTAGACGCATGGAAGGAGATTCATTAGTCTATAAATGAATTAAAAGAAATAATTTTATAATAAACCTCCTTGCTCCTCCTTTCGCCCTCCTTCTTCGTCGGGATCGTCGTTGGATTCTTCATTGTTTTGGAACGTAAGGGGCAGATAACCGAAAGGAGCATTACGTGCGCTTCCTTTTATACGAGCATCTTATTTCATATATAAGACTAGAGTGCTAATTTCATATATAAGACTAGAGTGCTAGCGGGGAATTTGCATTACCTCGCCCAGGACTTAGCGGGATATTCAATGTACCTATCTCGGAAAACCCTCCAGCATCTAACCTACCCGAGCTCATTATTCAAGACGATGAGGGGAAATTGCTTTTGAGCGATGGGTTGCTCTCAAATTAACCGAGTGAGTCCTCAAAGAAAGTGGGGATGGCTTATCTTAATATGTGGACCTGAAACGATTACTCGTCCGTGAATCCAAATCTCGTCAGTTGATGGATCCAATCTCATCAGTTGATTGATCCAATCTCTTCCATTAACTTATCCAATCTCCTCTTCCGATCTCGTAAGTCCACCGACATGGACTATCTAAGTTTCAAGCATTAATTGGATAACCTCTTCCTCTGGTTTCCAATTACCTCTTCCCCCAGGTTTCCAATAACCTCTTCCCTCTGGTTTCCAATTACCTCTTCCCCCCAGTTTCCACTTATATCAGATCTAATAGACTTCGCTTTTGGGGTTTTATCCTCGGGCTCGGACATGTCGTAGCATCTCCCCGCTATAGCTCATCTTCCCTACTAATGTTACGGGGAACTTTTCTCTGTGCTATGGGGAACTTGAACCCGTCGCTACATTTCCCCCGTCTAGCTTATCCTTCTTTCTAGTGGGGGTTGCTCTTCGGGCTCGGGCTCCAAAGAACACTTAAGGCTCAGAAGAGAGATCCTAGGATGGCTCCTCCTCTTAGAACGGGACCTACCATCAATGGTAGAGTTTTCTGGCGGAAGTTTAACTTAATGAGGAGAGGGCTCGATTGGTTTCCCTCAATTTCAATATTGTTGGGACATCATCTGAGACGTCAATACCAACATCATCTGGGACGACAATGCTTACATAATCAGGCACATTAGCATGTTCGCATAGTTTGGGAGATTTGCTTTTTGCTTTTATATGAGAAGATGCTTTCTGCCAGGGCTAGGCGGTTTCACGATTGCTTTTTGTCTCAACGCAGTAGGTCTTTTACGATAAGGGCGGGCGAAGCGTTACAATATGATGGATTCCCGTTCCCCTTCCTCCTCCTCCTATCAGTAGATTAGGCAAATGTAATGAAAGTTGATAAACGTTGTTTGTTTCCCAAAGTTTTCCACTTTGCATCGCCTAATCTATAAATTAACCCTTTCGGGCTATCTGACAGTGTGGTATCGGCAACCGGTGAAAAACGGTATTCCCGGTTTGGTTCACGCTCCCTATCTCCCCCATGTTTAGGTTCGACCCGTATTTGAAGAAGCGCTATCAGTTCCTCAACAATTAGAATCTATATACGCATTTACGCTTTTTCCATTATCGCGCGTCATTACATGCAACATCCATTAGGGAGTTAGCCGGTAATCAATTACCGATACACCTTTTTTCATTTGATGCAACATCTATTAGGGAACTAGCATCTATTAGGGAACTAGCAGGGACTTTATTATGGATACGCCTTCCCTTTCAATGATGTTTTATCACTTTATGCCACTTCTATTAGGGAACTAGCTTGGAAATTTGACTGAGTTTTTGATTTTGTATCACTTTATGCAACATCTATTAGGGAACTAGCCGGGAGATTTGACTGAGTTTTTACCTTTTTGGATTTAGTTAGGGAGTTCTGCAGCGAGGCTTCGCCGATTGATCACCACATTGATGCAACAAACTGACCAGTAAGTCCGTTGTGAGGCTTCGCCGAGTGAGAAGAAACCCAATCCTTACCCTTGCAAGCTTGGAGACCCTTCCCTTTCTTAGGGATTGGGATGCAGATGGGGATGCTTTTTCTTTCAGACCCTTCCTTTCTTTCCTCATTACATCCTATAGCTTGAAAAATAGAATGCAATGAGTGTTACATTCGCCGAGTTTGAACAACAACGAGTGGGGATTTGACATGATCTTTTTTCCCATCAACTGAGAAGAACACGGTTGTGAGGCTTCGCCGAGTGAGAACAAAACCCAATCCTTACCCTTGCAAGCAAGGAAAGAGATAGACTTCAAGTGGTTTTGAGGCTTCGCCGAGTGAGAAGAACATCGATGCAACAAACTGACCAGTCATTTGGGTTTTAGACTTGGCCTATTGAGAACAACAACGCAAGTGCTAGTGGGAATTTGCTTTATCTCGCCCATCACATCTCGCCCATCACTTAAGGGAATTGCCCTTACTTTGCGCATGACTTACTCCCCCGCATGCTTACTTACCGCAGAGACGTAAGGTGATACATGTTCCTCATTACATCAGATAGCTTGAAACACGAGAATGCGATGAATGTTATACCGGACTTCACAGAACAACGGCTAGGCTTACTCTTTCGTTGGGCCATTGTATTGTTTCCTTGGGCCATTAACGGATTGCTGCCACAATCCTGGCACGAGCTATAGAGACACATCTCCTTGCACGTCGGGAGTGGGGCAACCAAAGACGATTCAACTTTAGTTACCCCCCCTTTCAATTACTCAGTAGCTTCTGGTGGAAGTCCTTGGGTAGGGCGAAGATCTTTTTTCATTCGAATGAATCTTTTACTGCCCGAGTGAAACCTTCGACCAAGAGCTCCTACTCGCCTTCCGAGGTTTTCGTGGGGAATAAGCCCTTTCCTACATTACGGGTTCCGAGGAGTCAAAAGCCGAGGTACAGAAAGGTAATGAGTAAGAAAGGCCGCTGGGAAAGGGTTGTGGTCCAGGGGAAAAGGGACTGATTATCCTCTACCTTAGATAGCTGCACGTTTTTTTAAGGGAAAGCATTAAGTATAGAAAGGGGATTTATTCTCCTTAGGCTCTTCTAGGGAGAGCTTCTCTCCTTGATCATTCTATTTTCCACATGAGTTATAATCCCCGATCTTCGAGGATTCGTTGAAACCTAACAAAAGCAGCACTTCGGTAGAGTTAGCAAGAGTAAGTAAGATGGGTTGTTTAGGAGGAAGTCGGTAAGGACGATGAAGGTCCAGGACAAGGTACAGAACGAGGTAGGTCAGTGTACAGAACGAGGTAGGTCAGTTATTTCCTTTTTGTTTTCTTATAGATGTATTAAGGTAATAAACCTTGAAAGGGTCAGTATGGAAGGAGACCAGAACACCAAACCCAGATTACCTGAAGGGGATAAGTCAGTTAGGGATAAGTCAGTTAGTGTTAAGTCAGGTCTCACACCCAACCCAGATTACCCGAAAGGGGAAAGTCAGGGCGGTAAGGAAGGAAAGCAGGTGAGCCCATTTCTTTAGAAGGAGGAGAAAGGCAAGGTAAAGGCTGGGTGAATGCTATACCGGAGCCTGACTAGCAAGGTAAACAGGCTTTTAAAAAAGAAATGATTGATGAATAATGTGTAAACTGCGCTTAGGGGAAATCATGAAAATATGAGGGAAAACTAAATGAACTGCGCTAGGTAAGTGGGTTGAACTGCGCTAGGGAGAATTCATTCAAATAAAAATTGCCATAATGGAGTGAGCGAAGCGGAGTTATAGCGAAGCAGCTGAGCGATCAGGTGCTCGCTGCAACAAACTTACCAGACTGCGAAGCAGCGGTTGTTAGGCTTCGCCGACTGAGAACAACAGGCTTCGCCGCGTGAGAAGAACAGGCTTCGCCGCGTGAGAAGAACAACCAATCTTTCCCCCTGTCTTTCCTTGCACTTGCCCATAACTTAGCAGGGGATTCGATGGACCTATCTCCTATAACCCTCTTTCATCTCGCCTCCCCGAGCTAATTCTTCAAGACGATGAGGGGGGATTGCTGTTAAGCGAAGGGGTGCCCTCAAGGTAACCCGAGCGAGCCCCCGAAGAGTGCTAGTGGGGTTTGATCCTCGGGCTCGGGCAACAGCAAGTGAAAAAGAAAAGGTTTTCCTTACTCGCATCAAGACGATGAGGGGAGATTGCCGTTGAGTGAAGGGTTGCCCAAAAGGTAACCCGAGCGAGTCCCCGAAGAGTGCAAGTAGGCTTACCCTAGCAAGATGACCGGCCTTATTCGGGAATGAATCTGGGTTTCTTAAGATGATATTGCCTTTTCAATAAAAGAAATAGAGAATGCGTTGGATTGCCTATTTACTTCCGCCACTCGTCCTTATATTAAGATGAAAGGCTAGTCCCTTGCTTCACTGTCTCTGTGCAATTAGGTTATTTATTGCTCACCCATAAGGGTGAGGAGGGGATTCTCGCCGAACCAATTCAGGGTCTACTGGGGCCCTCCTCTTGGGTTTTTGTCTCCAGGGTTTCTTAAGAAGAAGAGAGGAAGAGAAAAGACTCATTGGGCTCTCCTACCTATTAGAAGAGGAGAGGATTCA
>Ga0228600_1000032_pt1 | contig 17720 bp, 9 predicted proteins | sample CRU5metagenome_FD_182730 | JGI IMG/M metagenome (GOLD analysis project Ga0228600, IMG submission 182730) | Spruce roots microbial communities from Bohemian Forest, Czech Republic - CRU5 | ecosystem: Host-associated > Plants > Roots > Unclassified | place: Czech Republic: South Bohemian Region... | reverse complement strand
AGACTGGTATTCCCTGTCAGGTCCTCAGCTCAGTAAGGTCCTCAGCTTAGTAAGGTCCTCAGCTCAGTCTTTGGGGGAAGAAATAAATATAGGCTTATCACAAGCCAGAGCTCAAAAGGTTCTCCCCTTCTAGCTAAGCAAAGTAAGGCTTTTTTATCTTATTGGTAACTAGCCCCCCCAATAGAAGTCACTTTCTAAGTGCATAAAGCCAAGGAGATAAGTACATAACTCCATAGATCAATTGACATTAAGTGTTTCTATAACATAAGTCACTTGGAAATTCAGTGTTTATGTATTGATCTATCCCATTTCGGTCACTAGCCAGGGCCAGAGATATAAGTAGTGCATAAGGGCATTTAAAAACGCACTCGACCAACCTATTATATACGCATTAACAAGCTCTCCGTGGATTATAAGTTATGAAGTCGTTAATACCCCGATAATAGACTCGACTCTTCCTCGGTTCGTTCACCTGGAAATCATGGTAGTCTTTTCATGGAGATTATTGGGAACGGGAATGGGCGGGGTAGCTGCCAGCATTCCATATAAAAGTGCTAGTGCTTCGAGGAACCGAAAGAAAGCATTATCCCATAGCTGTTGGTTTCGTGAAGCATTACATAGGTATTCCATTATGGAGTGCTTTATCTCAATCGGCACAGAACCCCCGAGGCGGAGAGATTACTCCAATAAGGACATGGCTATTCACCAACTCGATCCAGCGGGCTCGAGAACGACATAAGAGCTTTGAAAGTCACGTTAACCCTTGCACGGACCTTTTATATGGATTAGATGTAACCTATAGAGTCAATAAGACAGCTATCATAGGTAGCTTTCAGAGTGGGCAGTTGAGCTCTCTGAAACGAAACGATTTTCACAATGATCACTCGAATCCCAGAAGTAAGTGTTCTTGGTTCTCCCGGTTTCTTCCTAATGGTGCGTGCTAGGGCTCTAAGGCGGCTCAATGGAACCAGAAGAAATCTCCATTAGTTTAGTTGTGGGCCGGATTTATTTATGTGAAATTCGAGTTACGAAAAGGTTTGTTTGAGGATTTAACTATGAAGTTTAGCGCGATATCGGTGAAACAGAACTGAGAGGTGAGAGAACCCATAATCCATCTCTCCCGTCCCGCCGCGTCACTCGGCCAAATGGATCAGGAGGACCTGCCTGCCTTCCCGCCTTGACCCACCCGAATGAAGCAGTTTTCCAGATCGATCGTTCGAGTGAAACACATCAACCTATAACTGCAGTTGAATCGGATGGACAAGAGCTCAATAAATCCTAAAGGAAGATGGCACGGAGAAAGTGTGGATAGACCAAGGAATAAGAGTGGTCAACCAACAACTCAAGTACAAGAGATAGTAAATGCCCTCCAACAAAATCATATAATAATGCAATACCATGGGTTGGAAAACAAAACAACATGCCAATACAATCAAAAACCTCGAAAACCATGAGTCATCAAGCCACACGTCATAGGAGAGTGCGCATAAAGGTGGCACGCCTAGTATAAAAATGTGCCCAAGTCCTCACACGTGTGAACAATCATGTGAATCCTCCCAAAATAATAGAATAATGTAATACCAAGGGTAGAAAATAAAAACCAAGGGTCAAAACCATCCTCAACTCCTCCATGCCTCAAAAAATGTGCTAACCATGTCCACAAGGGGAGCACCTCACTTCATCAAGTAATGAACCTCTCAAAGAATGTCAAATTAAGGCCAAACTGTCATCATGATCTAGGGCGCTCCATCACCAAGCCAAATGTACCATGAGTAATACAATAAAATAGCCTTGTGGAAGGCTAGATCACCATCTAAAATGTACATGAATAGCATGCTCCACCAAAATAATGATAAACCATGATGAAATAGTGAATATAATATGTATAATCTATACCAAGCACTCCAACAATACACCGCTGCAATGCCATCTCCAAAGTAAGGTGCTATAGAGGGGTTGCAATAATAAGCAAATATATGTGCAAATGGACAATTCTCAACAAGACACCTCAGCACCCACTAAAGTGGTCGACAGTGTCACAAGGGAAGTGTCTAGGAGAATGTTCCACAAGCAAAATGCCCCTCATCAACCTGTATCCATCTGTCATATCCCATGAACATGCTCTAATGCTCTTCTTCCGCAGCGCCTATAGATGGCTAAGAGCTCTAGATGGTGTTGCCTTTCATCGCTTCCAATGCCTCTTACTTCCACCTTTGACGGGGCCTTCTCTCCTTCTTCCACCCCTAGCCCACCATATGGATCTTCATCAGGAACCAGATATGGAACTTTCACTTCTATATGTGCTAAATCCAATTTCACTTCGAGATCGAGGAGAGCTTGTTCCTGCATCCGAGCTAGCTTCATATCCAGTTGACCGAGCTGATGCCAATGAGCTTGTTTATTCAGTTTCTCCCGTGGAGGCAAGCGTGGGTGACTCTGATACCATGATGGAGGAAGTAACCAGAATGCTTAATTCCATCTAAAATTATTTTACAAAGGTAAAGCAAGGGCACTTTAGTCACTCTTCTCTGGGACCTTCCCCCAGAGCCCAAAAGAAGTCTGCTAGAAATCAGCCACAGTTTAGAAGGCCTCCCAATATCTTACAGAGGGATAATAGAGCAGAATATAAAAAGCCCCTCTAGACTTCCAGGGAACAGGCCAATATAATAGTTCCGTCCCCACCATATTATGAGGAGTACTATGAACAAGGCGCTGAAGAACCCATTGACCAGCCCTGGGTATGGACATGAATATTTTGTTCAATCCTGAAGATGTCCCATCCTCTCCTGACCGAACTGGCTTATTCATGATGGAGGATTGTGGTCGATCAATTCTATTAAGGCGAACTATATAGGAAATGCTTGTTTAAGGGCGAGTTACTAGATAGACAATAGTTGCTCATTAGATCTGAAAACTGCCTAAAAAGCCTTTTCCGTTCGTTTCATTGACACTTGAACTCCCCAGAGGTAGCCTTTTTGTATGGAGTCGGAAAATGTCCAATAGCACGCGTGATATGAAATGTTATACCCGCCCTCTCTCCTCCTTGATCGCTACCTTTGACCATATCGCTTATTTTATCCAATTCTTTTTGTTAACTCATATAATAAATAAGCTCTTTCATCTAATGGACCTTCTTCCCTCAAGTAGCTTAGTGCGGTGCTTCAGAATATTCTCAACTATATTAGATTAGTTGAACATCTGAAATGAAATGTGCTCCATCGGGGCATTCAACTAGAGTCGCGAGAACGATTATGAATATTTGATTTCATATGAATCGTTTCTTTCGGCTTGCTTGGAATGGTTATGACTGGGTAGCACACCTCTTTTAGCCCAGGAAGAGATGGAGAATCTTCCCTTTAGATAGATGGTCGTACTCTGGAAGGGATTACTCTGAGAGGTTCGCCCCGCCCCCTCTTATTACATCTTGAATGGCAGGGAACGCTCCACTTGATCTTTCTCCACCTTCCCATTGCCGAACCGCCTTCCCATCACTTCCATCATAGTGTCCCCACCCCATAAGGAAGGAGGAAGTGGTTATTTATTTCTAACTAACTCGGAGGGTCATGTACTCGACCTCTCTATTCAGTATAAGTCGAGGCGAGTAATAAGGACCCTTTCACTTCTATGTGAGGCATATGAGGCTTAATATTATTCTACCTTCTATTCCTTTCTTCTAAGCTTAATGGATTCTGTCTTATCTCTCTACAGCTAAGTGTAACGGGTGGGTGCCTGGCCTTCCTTCTATCTCTCTACTGAACTGAAAACTTGTGAAGCGCAACCTGTGAAGCGTTTAACAACTATTTCCACCGCCTTATTCCTTCCTTTCCTATTGACTGGACCCATACCAGTGAGCGGGTGTCACGTCACAACCTGACCTGGATTCTATCTCTATAGCTAAGTGTAAAGGGTGGGTGGTTCTATCTCTACAGCCAAGCAATAAAGGGTGGGTGGGAACGCCTTTCTGGGAATCTGTTATCAAGCCAATCAAGCAGTTCGCTCAATCAATTCCTCTCCCGGAAGACCTTTCCAGTAAATGCACCCGGGCCACCCGTAAGACTGTGAAATTGGCCTTACTCCCTGAAGCTATTCAGTTGTACCCATCCCAGAGTACAGTGCGCCCCTCTAAGAAGCCATTCAGTCTGGATAAATGAATCAAGATCTATCCAAGCCCAAGCCACTTCCCTTACTGTAACTCCGTGAATTAAAGCATGTGTCTGTCGAGTATCCTGAGGTGCATTGTAAGTAATTATAATAATTCCTACAATGTTCCGAACCGTTAATCCAAGCCTAGTAGCCCAACCGAGTAGCCAAGGTCGAGCAGTCAAGCCCGGTATCCAATCCCAGGAGCCCAGCCGAGTAGCCCCGCCCAGCAATTGAATCCATCCCGGGGATTATAGAGAAACTAAATGAAATGAATTTTCATAATAAAAAGATATTTGAGTATCCGCGATGAATACCTGATCCGACCTCCTCAAAACGATATTTATATAAAATATAATGGCGAAGAAGCTTTTCAAGGAATGGTCTACCCAAACTTTGTGCTTCCAACGGTGGTGCTATGGTAGCCATAAGCGGATCCACTCTAATAAGTCCTGTTAAGGTAGTATAGGTTCGGTGACTCGCATTATCTATGAGCTTATCCATTTGCTTTTTAGGTGGCTTATTGGGTGGGGGGCGTCCTTATTTGGGATAAATAATATCTGTTGGCTGTTGTTCGTCCGGTGGACCGCTCCTCTCATCAGAAGACTAATCAGCAGTAAACCCAATCCAATCAGTTCATTTGAACTCGATATGCTAGTAAGTAACGACAATGTATTCATCCTGCCTCTAGTTGAGTAGCCCACCCAGGCGAGTATTCCATTCGAGGTAGGAACGTGTGTTTCGTCGTCTCCACCTAGAACCTAGAGCCTCTAACGCTACAGAACATTCTCTTTATTTTATTTAGGGATTTTGATGATATTGAGGGAACACATGGTTGGAGCTGGGCCCACCGGGCGGACAACTGAAAACAGAGTTTGAGGTAAAGTGAGTGGGTTTCACCCCGTTTGGGAGCGTTTTTGGATCGACCGGACCATCCCAACCTGCCTGGTGCCTACCTATTAAAGATGGGGGGATCTTCGCTTCGCTCCTCACCGCTTGATATTTGGGCTGCCTTTATAGATGTTATTTATCCATACTACCCTTTTTCTATTGGATTTTATTTCTTATACATTTTTGGACTGTGACACCCCTAGCTGGGTATATTAGTGATTCTAATATTCTATAAAATGACTCGTAACACTTATAATGTGCAGCGTGCCTGTGCTTTTTCACAGTATTTACGTATGATAAAGATAGAAGGTCTAATAAAACAACTATTTGATAGCGCCAGCGTCCTTGTCTGTCGCGAACTTGGAATCCATACTTTATATCCTTCCTTCAGACCTAATTGGTCCCGACTTGATTTCCTTTACCTTATATTGTTCAACTGCTCTGCTGGATGGCGTTATTGTGGTCCCTCAGAGAAGAGAGCCTCGTTGGATGGAGGACAGACTTCAGACTGTTAGGAGATGGATGCCCAGACAGCCAGACATTGCTAGGAGATGCTAACACTTGACTTTAGTATTCTTAGGAGGTACGGGGCTTTTCTTTACCCTTTACTATTCCCTTATGAATTCGGTCGGGTACCGCGAACTTATTGTTAGTACCATGTTCCCGCTAAGGAACGAAGTGATACAAGTCAGGAATTAGAACCAAACCTTGTACCTTCTCATCCTAGTCGATTAAGTGGAGGTGCTGCCCCCCCTGGCTTTAGTGGAAGGAACAACCATGCAGAAATAAGCTATTTGGCCTAAGCCAAATGAAAGCAACCCCAATGTAAGAATATGCCTCGGAAACCAGATAAACCCAATCTTTTATTTATACAAAGCATGTTTGGAAACGTTTTCGGATCGATCGGAACTAACACAAATTGCTTGCTTATTCGTCAAATGGGATTAGATTCGCCATATCCCTCCCTCATCTTTTGGTTCTCATTCGCCTCTGTCGATCCTCGACTTTAGTTTTTATCTTTGCCTCTTCCATCCTCGCCTCATCTTCTGTGGAATATGCAAAGGGACCTTTTATTCAGAAACTGCTTATGACTATGATTTTTCCCCACCTACAAAACCTGGTTCGTGCCACGATACGGAATACCCTGAAAGTGCGGCAAGGTTGAATCCAGATAGACCCCTCGGTGACTTAACCTTACCCCTTGTTTTGATGGGAAGGATGGCTCCGCTCCTCACTTTCGTGCCTCACCGGTTGATATCGGGCGGGTATTTATTGCTTTGTGCCTATTAGCCGCACCCACCCACATTCAGGTCGATGGGGAGAAGCACAAGCCGCACCTACATTCTTTACCCTTTTATTAGATAACTTGCCTTCCTTGCCCTCCTACCTAAGCGCTTCGCACCTTCCTTATTTTCTTATGTGACTATTAACTACAGGAATCGCGACCACAGCCCACCTGGAATGGAAGGATTCCTTCTTCAACGCAACGGGGACGGGGATCAATAGCCTAGACATCCGGGTGTTAGCCATTATAGATATACATCCGTTAGCTAAGCGTTAGCCACCCTCCCAACCAAGGATCCATACTTGGGTATGAGCCAAGCCAACAACCTCATTATTAAACATTAGTAGTACGTGAGAGGAATGCGAAGCCTGGAAGAATTGGGTTGGAGAATATTACCTTTCATACTCTAACAAGAAATAATTATAAGTACTTGCCAGTTGAAGGGAAGCTTATAAAGGAGGGTTTGGGTAGTCCCCGACCTCATCGCACGGAGGATAGAATCATATTTATTATAACGGAAGGATTAGAGTCTTAAGTGAAGAGATTAATCATAGTAGGCGAACAGAATCATCCATCATAGTGCTTTCCGCTAGCCAGTAACTACTTCCTTCTGACGAGCAACTACTGGAGAGCTCCCGTTCGGTCGCATACAAAGCAGCCAGTGGATCAACACAGCTTTATTACCGCAGCCATTGGAGAGGAGGACCTTCCTTTTCCCCACCCAAGCTACTTATTTCTATCGTAACAACCAATTAGCTACTTCTTTAGCTACTTCTCTCGTCACACTTATTTGTGTCCCTATCCATCCAGCAACTCCCTACAGGCTGTGTCTCTATTTTGTGTATCCATCTGGCATTGAGAGAGTCAGTTCCTTCCTTCGAGCGTACAATAAATTCTCAGAGGTTCTCTATCTCTTTCTCCTTCCTTCCAAATGATCAGAGGAACCAGCAAGCTCATTAAGATGACCTTAGACGCGGTAATATCCCTAATATCCTTCCTTCCTTACTAAATAGATTCCCTCGCCCTCGTCGTCACACTAGTGATAGCGAGTCAATCAAGCTCATTCCTCCCAAGTGTCACTGTGAGATGGAGAGAAAGAAGTTCCTATCGCCCCCGAGAGAGAGAGCACAACCAGTCGAGCAACTACTGGATTTGAAGGGATAAAATAAAGCTATAGATAGCCCATCATTCTCCTTTCAGCGATCATCTGAGTGAAAGGGTGCTTCCCCCCCTAAATAACCTCGGCAATATCGGTAATAAACAGGCTTTCAATAGGGCTTTCAACTGACTGGGTAAGACCTTAAATCTACGTATCTAATCTATTGTACGTCTATCTTAGAATAGTGCATTGACGAGGTGACTGGCTTGCTTACTTGAAGAAAGGCATGAATTTGGCGCTCTTTCCATGGACGCTCACACCAAGATGGGGGGGTGAACACGAAGCTGAGGACGAAAGGTGGTGCAGGACAACGTGGGTAGCCATTACTTCACCATTATTTCACTTCTTTATCGAAAGTAGTCATTCGTTAACGGATTCCTTAGAAGGGGGAGGCGGAACCGGCAGAACGTAGGTAGCCATTATTTCACTTAGGAGTAAAGGTAAAGGCGGGGCGCGGCCGCATAAAGAAATCTAAACTACAGGAAGAAAAACTTATTCATAGTAGGCTGGCAGGTATTATCCATACGGGACCAACCTATGAAGGGTTATCTGGGTCCGGTGGACGTACTAATTGGTGGCTGGATGGGGTCCACTAGAATTCAATCTCAATACCTATTATTAGTGATAAACCTTACTGATTGGGTTGGCCAATGAGCTTTTACTCTTCCTCAAGGTAATAGTTCCCTTACGGCTGTGGGTTTCTACTCCTGCAATCCTGACTGCTGGGATTGGGATGGCTTTGTATTTAGGGTTAGGGCCGGCCCCATCGATTTTAGGGTGGGTGCTAACTCGTTTCGTGATCAAACAGTTGACCAACCTTACTTAGTGTTACTTTTCGGCGCCTGTAAAGAGGCTGGGCTAATTCCTTAGTATGATAAAAAAGCATGCAGTGTTGCGTACTCCACAGCTGTTTCTGCTTTTTGTAAGAGATATCCATACACTTATCGGGGCCTCACCTCTCCCCTATTCGGGTAAAGTAGGGTAAAGGGGCGAATTCCTTACCAGTAGAGATTATATAGATAGCATTTATTTGGTTAGCTAGCTCCGCATTCTGCCCATGGGAACACACACAGGGAGATCCAAAGAGATTGCTTGCTCGAGCAGGAAGAGGTATGGGTACGAGCAATTGGCTTCCTTCTCCTTGAGTAGTAGACCCCAAACATGCATTACAGTTAGACGTTTTGGTTGGGAAGAAGAATCTCCTGGAGAGAAAAAGCAAAGCGGGTTCGGTCCGGCTGCTGAGTGATAGGGCGATGGACCTTGGCCAATTTCAAGAGAGAGCCGAGCAGCAACTCCAGCCGATACTACTTAAGAGCTAGATAGATATCTTGCTCTAATTCTAGGGTGGGCCTATCCACTACTAGAACTATGGGGTGAACCTATCCTACCAGCTCTCTCTCTCTTTTTTCCGGTGGCTGGACTATAGTGGAACCGGGGGGGGCTAGAAGTATAGCCTAATTCTACTAGGGAGGAAATAGTTTTAGTTAGATGCGGCGAGGAGTTCATACTTTCGTATTTTATTCCCCCCGAGCCGAGAGTCCAACCTTGCCCTGGATAGAATTGTTCTACATCCGGGCAGGCCATTCAGGTAGATAGTTTCTTACACATTACGTAAATAAAAAAGAATGAATGATATATATCTATATGATATTCTGGATTGATTATGTTATGAGAGCATCCCGATGCTAAAGCGTAATTACATAGATCAATATGGTGTTGTGCTTGGATGGAAAGTCATTATAAAATAAGCAATCCTTCCTCTCCCGTTGGTCGAGTCATTCTTCCTCTCCCGTTGGTCGAGCTAGTTCCTTCCTCACCTTCATTCTTCAGGTGAGCCATCCTTGCTCTTAAATCCACCAGTTTGAATTCCTCTTAGTCAGATCATCCTTTCATCTTCTATGTTTCTACTATTTCAAATGCCATAGCTGTCGTTCTCATGCAGTTAGATGATAGCAGTCCTCCTAAAGAGAGATCCATCTACTACGTTTTTTGCACCCTTGTTAACTACAAGACTCACTACTCTAATGTAAAGGAGCTTTGCCTCATTATTAGGTTTTCCACACAATGATTACAACATTACATCTTAGGTAAATCTGTTTAGGTTAGGTGTTCTTTAGACCCTCTTCGTTACTTAATGTCTAAACCTGTATTATCAGGCTGTGTGGCCAAATAGATCTTAGCCCTACAGGAGTTTGATTTATCATTTAAAGTGTATAAATTGATAAAGGAACAATTCATAGCTTACCAACTAGCTAATTCCATCTCTTTCCCCTGGTACCTCGACCCTCCTAACTTGCTATGGAATTTATACTTTGATGGTGCCATAAACAAATTATGGGCAGGGGTAGGTGTAAAAATCTCAAGTGCAATAGAAAGAATAGGCCGTATGTTCTTCACTATGAAATTAGGCTTCGAGGCCTTTAATAACGTGGCAGAATATGAAGCTTTAGTCCTTGGACTTTCCACTTCTTAGGACCTCGAGGCCCGTGAATTGTGTATCTATGACGATTCCCAGTTAGTAATTAATTAAGTCAATGGCTCTTACACTATAAACCATCATCTTCTCATTTACTATCATAAGTGTGTGACGCATCTATTGAGCTGTTTTGCCTTTTGTCACATTTCCCATGTCATCTGTTTGATTAATTATTGCACTAACTTCCTTGCTTTGGTAGCCTTTACAGGAACACTCCCTCCTTCCATAAATTCTACTCCGGTTGCTCTATCCTGTACTCGTCACAGCCTCACCTCACTGACCTATAGAGCTCTGTCTCTCTCTATCAATGTACCAATAAATCTCCCAAGCTTTATGCCATATCATCTGCTGGCATTAACTACCGATACCCTAGCTACCTCCTTAGCATGCGCTCCTACTGCCCCTCCCAATGGCACTGGTAATGTATCTACAGGATCAATGTTTAGCTCTACTCTAGCTACTACTACTACTACCACATGTCTCTACTCTCCAGTCTACATCTGTAGTGCTTGTATAAACTACTTATTTTAGGCTAATACTATATAAAAGGCCTACATCCTCTCATCTCTCTGTGCTAAATCAGCCTATAACATATATATATGTACATCTTTATCTGCAGTAACTACTACCATCTATGCGGGATCACTCGGTCCTATGCTAGCCTGTCTATCAGCCAACAAACTATATACCTAGGATTGTAAAGCTACCACCTATGCCTATAGTACGAAAATATCGCTCCTAGTCCTAGCACTATCCAAGTGAATCCTTTAGTCATTAGGACCCTCTGCATAACAATACAATTGGTTAGTATATTCATCCCAATGTATAGTATTTATGTCTGTTTATGTTTAGGGTTAGAGTATTACCTGGGTTATCATCTCTCCTCCTTGGGTCTGCCATATCAATCTCTCTCATCATGCCCTATTTAGCGTCACCCCGAGATATCCTAATGCTTACCTTGCTACACAACTCCTCTACATAAATGCTATCCAGTAGACCCTCAATCTCTGCCTGTGTGGCCTTACTAATCCCTCCTATCAGAATACCCTACCTCCATAGGGATATGAACTTTATGGCCACCATGCTAACTCATTATATCATCCCACCTCGAATCAACATACCAATGAAGCCATATCAACCCACTCTCGATATGTCTTCTGTACTCTATATAATGGAATGTGAAATATCACTAGATCTAGTCTAGGAGTCATAGGAACATCTCCCCACTATATAGGTACTCAATGGTGCAAGGTCAGGGATGGACGCTTAGCGAGGAGTAGTGCTTGCTATGCTCCTGCTTCCACCCATGTTTCTATTGCTGGGTCAACTTCAATGGGTAGGTCTAACCACAACCCTTGTAGAGCACGACGTTACGATCTATAAGCTACCTCTGTCCCTGTTTCTTCGACTGGATAAACAAGCTCACTGGTATCATCAACTGAAATTGGCCGGGATGCTGCTTACTTATATGCCGATGGTACACATATATTGGGGCTTACGCGTTGTAGCTTCCACATAGCAAGGAGAAGCAATAGGCTATGTAATAACACTACATCTTGGATATTCATTTTTCCCAATTGATCCATTAAAGGCAAAGGCAGGGGCAAAGGCACAGGGATTTGCCCGAGTTGCACCACCCATAGCAGTTCTATATCGATATCGAGATATAGTCCCAGAGACAGTTGCCCGATCAAAAGCTATATCCGCTACTGTACTCCCATTCGTTCAATTGGCGTGGGCTTTGAATCTGTCTACTCTTAAACTAGTTATCGAACTGCCTTTCCTTCTCCTGTGGGCTTTGCCTCCATCTCTGCGGCCTACGGTACCTCTGACTCTACCTATGAGACTGTTTATGCATAGGGTGTTTACTCTGCGACTAGTTACGGGTAATCCCTTCATTCTCAGGGTATTCGGGTTTTTTTTGCACTCATGGGCATGAAGCTCAGGAGAGAGACCGCCGCTACGCGCTACATCGTTGGACTCTTCATAAGCATGAGGAACAGGGAAGGATGGGCTTATAATCCAAACTGAACTGGAACGCTAAGAGATCGGGACCTATGTGTGATAACCGGTAGCTGGGCAGAGACAGGAGCAAGTAACTGGAAGGTGAGGCTGGGAAATTGGAGGAGCCACGAGGAACACGCGTACGTCCAAATCCGTGCGCCGACCACTAGCACGAAGCTATGTTTGATCATCCTATCGATTGGAGGTGCAAACTCGGGACCTGTAGAGGTTTGTCGATATTGGACTGATCTCTCCCTGCAGTGCCTCGTTTAACCCATCGGACTCGGCTGTGTCGACTAAGTGCTTGCCTCGACCGGGAGTGGGAAACAAATTGGTGCGTGTTCGAGCTGGTTTGTATTTGTGCTTCCGGTCCTGTTACAGGGAATTGGTGACTCTCTGACGCAGTGTTAGCCCCCAAAGAGAATAACCATTGTTCTCCTTCCACCTATCACTTAACTCGGCCAACAACTTGACTTTAGCGATCTATCTCTGAGACCCTCGCTCGATCGACGGCGCTTTGTGGAAATAAATGCCTGCATGCACTTGCTTTGCGCTGCTGCTGTCGAGGGCAGGGTGGGAAGAGGCCAGCGCAGAACAGGCAGGCAGAGCACGCGATCGATCTGGCGGGAAGAAACACGGGAAATAGCTAGGGAGTGGGTGGTGGGGCGTTGGTCGAGTGCTGCAGACGATGGTTCTATATACTATGGTCGAGTGTCTAACTGCAGAGGCGGCCTTATCAGTCGAGTGTCTAACTGCATGCAGAGGCGGCCCGGGGCCGAGTCAGAGTGGACCCTCTTTCTTATCTCTCTAGTTACCGACGTCATACGAGTAAATACGTGAAAGCTGAGTTAGCGTTTAAAAGCACAAGACAGATATCTTTCTTTGTCTATCCCATGTATATTTTAGCCCACTTAATTAAGTCGTTAGGTCAATAATTCGGAAAGCAAGGGATATTCTATTTCAAGCCCGGCATGTCGTAAATCAGAGGCTACTGCCTCATCTCCTTGCATCTGCAGGGATGTTCGGGTACGACAGAATATGCGTGAGAAAGCTATAGCTGTCCCCCGCGGCAATAGTACAGCCGGACGGGCCGGTCAATTGCAACGTAAACCTAGGTGGGAATAAATAATCAATCCCGCCATCACACACAAGGACGGTCAGACGACGGGGGGAACTGTCGTGGAGAGGGAGGTTACATGGAGAAGAAGGTACGCAGGCAGGCAGCTGACTCCTTCTCACTCAATAGAAATGAATAGATGGGGCAGCTGTCAATCTCAGAGATCGGCCGGCGGGATACTCGATTGAAGTAAGTTCTTATTCCCCATTTCAAGAATAGAAATGGCTTGTTCTTCGATTTACATACGCTAAGGGGGTTTGACCCAATACGAGAGGGATTCCAGGACCGGAACACTGGAAAGCCTTGTTGATTATCTAGACTGAAGTAGCTTAAACCTAGCAATTTTATTGCACTCGCGGAATGAGCCTCCACTGCTGCTTAAAGGGAGCCTACTAAGCTAATTCATGCTAGTGATTATTATCCGGTATTCTGTTTATAAACTAAATCGTATTCAGTTATTCCCCGGTAGGCGTCAAAGGCGAGGCAAGCGAGTAAGCAAGGGAGAAAAGAGAGCGAATTCATATTCTGTTCAAATGCATAGCAAACAAGCAAGCAAGGAAGACAAGCAAGCAGCCATAAGAGGAGTTTCTTTATGAACTACCCGAAAGCAAGGTAGATAGGATACAAGATCGGGAAGCCAGCCATGAACTGACGTTCCTACTCCACTAACTGACGTTACCCTCGCTCCACTCTAGCCATTGGCTAGCTCTAAGCAAGAATGAGAGTAGTGTCCGGTAAGCGAGCAAGCTCTCCTCCTTAATTCAAGAAAGCAAGTCTGATTATCGAGTAATCCATTCCATCCTGAAAGCATCGGAGCAAGGAAGACCTTAAGGCAAGCAAGGCAGAGGAAGACAAGATCGGGAACACGGGAACAACTGAGCGAGCCTACTATAACCCACTAAGAAAGGGAGATATCGGATAAAAGAAAGAGAGGTATGCTTGTCGTCCTTGGCTATAACTTAAAGCACTAAGAAAGGGTAACTCGTTGCAGTATTCCAGAAAGAAGGAGAGGCTAGCTCTAAGGGAGTGTGATAGTTGTCAGGCAAGAAGAAAGCTAGGACGAGAAGCAAGGGAGACTACCCCTTCCATCCATAAAAGATCGGGGGTTTTCTGGTTGTAGTTCCTCAATTGAAGAAGTAAGTTCCGACGATAAAGAACATATATTGAAACGGATAGGGAGCGTAACAGATACAGATATTGAATAGGTGCTGAGTGAGGGTAATAAGGCATAAATATAGATATATATTAAAAATATCTATGTTACTACCGCCGGAAGATAGCATCAATTGGTAGGGCAGAGTCCATTGCAGAACTTTCAGTTAAATACCCATAAGTAAAGGCAGATCGAGTTGGAAATCCTAATACAGAACCTACGGAGGCAGAGGCTAAGGTGGTATAGCCTATTTCATTTTTAGATCCACAAGCATTTGATCGAGTTACAGATCCGGATGCAGATGCAGAGCCAATTCGAGATTAAGTTGATCCATCATTTGAAGCAAGACCAGCAGCGGAAACGGTTCCAGGCGATTACTTTGATCCAGTTCAACCGGGATAACCCTTAGTTCCAGGTCTAGCCCCACCCGCAGATTCATATCCAGTTTCTTATCCAGTAGTAGATCCCCCAGTCACAGATCCTACAGAGGCAGAGTCCCCAGTCGTTGGTAGGCGCTAGGGATAGGTCCTTGCTTCATGGACAGATGATAGCAGAAATATAGGATTGCATCAACCGCCTTAATGGGCACGGAAGTCAACTAGAAATGGTTCCGTATGGTCTCGCGTCCCTTCCGGTTCAAGATCGAGACCCATAAGTGAGTAACAGTCCTATCTTTCCTTCGCCTGGTTTCATATGCATAGGCAAAGGTCGCAGGGCCAATTATAGATCCAGTCCGTTTCCCAGTGCCCATTTAAGATCCTCTAGTTAGAGAGTCAGCATCCATTTAGTGGTTCCATACCCTATTGACAGAGTGAAAAGAACAGTCTCGCACCTTCCCCAGTTTGGGAAAGAGCTAAACGCACCTTGCTTTCTTCCTTGCTTGCTTCCATCCATCCTTCCCATCCATCCTTGCTTCCTTCTTTCATGGTCCAAATATGCTGGAAAGACGGTGGCTCATGACCCACTAAATCTGTGGAACCCATCCCCACCAGGTAGTGATAGGGAGTAGTTTGAGTGACTGGTGGGGCAGGGCTCTACCCCTTTCCTTCCAGTAAGTATAGGCCTCCCACATAGAAAAGGAAATATCTCCCCAGGGCCTCGAAATGGCCAAACAACCATAACTCTTAGCCTTTCCTCAACTACCCCAAAATGTGGATTTAGGCGCCTAGAGTAAGACTCTTAGTCTTCAAATATTGGGATGGAGATGGGAAACCAACCCTAAAATGATTCTACTACTATATGAGGATATTTCGACTCTGAAGCTATTTGCTTTTCCGCCCTTTTCTATAGGAATAGGAAAGCACCCCTTCTCCCATAACCTGCATTGATTGGAACCAGATCCAATAGCATAGACCGTCTGTAGATCATGGGCCTATGACTGACTGCATAACCTTACTCTGACTGACTTTACTTTAGGAGAGTGGAAACCCATTGTGGAAAGGCGCGGAGAGGCTCCGGAAAACTCCCTAGGGATTGGGCCCCCAGCGGGAAGATTATCGGGATACTACTTTCTTTCCCGCTCCGGAGCGACTACACACACTACTTTCTTTCTTCTTTGATTGGACTTGAGGAGCCTACCCTCCAAGCGTGAGTAAGGAGCCTGGCCTAAGAGCATGCATTAGGAGCCTATCATATTGGTAAAGGCAAGGAAGGCTATTTTCACCATTCTCCCAGCACTAGGAGAGCAAGGAAGAAGGTTAAGCTTGTTGGTATTCTTCTCGGCTTGACCCTCCGGACATAGGTAAGGACCCATGGAAATACCCTATGGAAGGAGGGCATTCTTACAGGCCTAACCTAACCCGTTGAGGAGTGGATGGTTCCAATTCATTTCTCTGAATTCTAACTGGCCTAATGAGTGGTTGAGTCGCCTAACCCACTCAAGTATCAGTCAGTCCCGGGGTCAGTCATTCTCTTCTAACCCATTCAATCATCAGTCAGTCCCATCATCAGTCATTTTCAGGCTCGTTCCCATTCAATCAGTTCTAACCGATGGAAAGCCATTCGATCAATTCCAACGGGTGGAAACCCATCAAGGTCATCTTTCGTCGGTTTTTTGCTAAGGACATGGATTTTGGCAAGTGAATAAAGCGGGATTTACTTTATTGGGGTTATTTCAAAAGCATAAAACTGCTGAACGGGAATGCTTTCTGGGGAATGTTGGGAGTATCGTCGTATTCCCGTGATGCTTTACGGAGGACTTTTAGAGGGGAATTAACATCTAACCCGGCAAATCAGGAGATGCTTTTCGGGTAATCTGGATAGGTTCGCCGTGAATCCGGAGATGCTTTTCGGGGATCTTGGTGCAAATAGAGGAAGTCATGGTTTCGATGGAGTTATGTATTTTAGATAGGTCAGTTAGTCTTTCTAACGACTCCTTTATTAATATTAATGAGGTAAGTATTAGAACGACTTCCTCAATATAAGGAACCGGAATGCCCTCCGTGAGTTAACGGCGACTTTAATTAAGCGATTACCTTAACGAGACCCTTTGAGTGACTCCCTGATCGATAAGGTAAGTCTGATAACGACTCCTTTCTTTAGGAGGTCGGCCCTCTCTTTCCTCCCCGGTTGAGGAGGTTAGCCCAATAATGAATCCTTCATCAATAAGGCAAGTATGAGGATTACTCCTTGATGGATCAGGTAAGTCCTCTCGTGACTCCTGAATCGATAAGGAAAGTCGAATGAATCGATAAGGAAAGTCGAAGTCAGTGCCCCTAAAGACGTGAGGTGGAAAATAGACCAAATTGTGTATATCTAAAATAACGTAAGTAAAGCAAATATCACAACTACTTTCGTAAGAGAATCAGGCGGGATTCTGGTGTAACGTAATATAAGAAGGCGGTATGAAGGCCTAACTTCCATAAGCGCCTTTCTAGGATCATAAGATACTCAGGCGGTATGATGGTCTCACTCCCAATAAATGGGATAGTTACGAGGCGAGGTTCGATTCCTCGATATCGCATAAATTTAATCCCTTTGTGAGTTGGGCGGGAAACTTAACCTAATTCTATTTTACTGGCTTTCGTTTAGCTCGATTTGCTTGAATTCACTTATCACCGAGATGGCTCTTTTACAGAATCTTTCTAACTGTAGGTTTGTAGGAAGGATTTTATGGGAGAGGGATCATAAAATAACCAACAAGTCACCCATCACTATGGCCCTTCTAACCCCTTTGTCTCCGAGAGCGGTTAGACCTTGGAAGAATGCTAGCACTTCAGCTTCATTATTTATAGCATTTCCCAGACCTTAAGTGAACTCCATTTACTTTGTCCCTCAGGGAGGGTAATATATGACCCTCCCATGACTCTCGCCCCTACAAGACCAGTCCAGTGTTATAACTGTGATGAATGGGACATATTGACAGAAATTTTCCTCGTGAGCCGAGGAGGCCAAGATGTGGCCAATGCAGAGCCAGAGGGAACGCTACAGAATAATCCCCTGACTTATTGGATAAGTGGGAGGCTTAGGCTTTTGGTAATTAAATGCTTACCTGGT
>Ga0228600_1000030_pt1 | contig 17785 bp, 18 predicted proteins | sample CRU5metagenome_FD_182730 | JGI IMG/M metagenome (GOLD analysis project Ga0228600, IMG submission 182730) | Spruce roots microbial communities from Bohemian Forest, Czech Republic - CRU5 | ecosystem: Host-associated > Plants > Roots > Unclassified | place: Czech Republic: South Bohemian Region... | reverse complement strand
AACCTTTCAAATTATCCGAGCGATTATCCGTTTTGTCTATTGATTGGGTCCTTCTTTAGTCTTTATTCCTTACTACTACGGGGATACTCCCTACGGTCTTCTTTCTCTGGGTCTTCTTTCTTTCCTTCCTTAGTGATTGAGTTATTATCCTTTATTTCCTTCTCTTCTATTCTTCCTTTCTATATCTTTCTATATAAGGTATATCAGTTCAGCCTTTCTATGATAGGGTATAAGGCTTGAGTCCCCTACCTTACCTTCTTATCTAAGCTTCTTAATGATTAGCTGAATAGAATAGTAGGTAGTATATCAGTGAAACCTCTCTAGAACAGCTACATTGGTATCATTACCTTTATTAGATGAATGTATGAGTGGGTTATTCTCCTTCCTCTACCTTTCTGAGATGAAGGGCCACTCTCTTGGATAATCACAACAACTACTGGTCTCTAGATCCTTTGCCCTATTCTCATATTTCTTATTGATTGGATAAGAGCAGCAGCCGCCCGGAAACGCCATGAGGAGGGAAAGATATTAATTACCATTCCTTGATGAAAGACAGCAGGGGATTTCTTACTTATAAACTTTGACTACTAGCAGCAAGAGGAAATAATATATCTTTGATACTGCATTTACAACAGGAGCTAATATTCATATTTATGTAACCTTTAGAGCTTTTACTCAGCAGCAGGTGTTGGTTGTTTGATCACTATAGCTCGGTTAGGCTTTGGACCAACTACATAATCCTCATCATCAGCAGGGAGCAGCAACCAGGGAAGAACCAGAATAACCTATTTACAGGTTACCATTTTAGATATCATCACTAGGAAGGACCATATCAGATTATTTAGATATAAATCACTAGGACCATATAATATTCTTTATATTTCAATCACTGGGCAAGATCAATCACTGGGAAAGAAACTCGCATATAATATTCTTTATATTTCAATCACTAGTAAGATCATAAATCACTGTGAGAAGACTAGGACCTACATTACCTTACATTGATTTCATTTATTAGCTACTGGATTGGATAAGAAGCGGGTACATCAGAAAAGTAAGCACTTCCACCCTCAATCTAGGGTAGGCTCGGTTGGTGTTCTCTCTTGGTGCGTTGCTTTCAGTGGTTTGTCCCTCCGTCGCTTCTAATGGCTATGGAGGCCCTTCGGGTTGAATGCGCTTACCTATCACTTTCATCAGACTCTGAGACCTAGATACTTAGATGAAAAACTATGCCACCTAGATACACTTTGAGACGGGATACGAATCAACACCACCCATGAATATATTATTTATTACATTGCTACGAATCACCACCAAACCAAATATATTATTTAGATTCAATTGCTAAGCAGCGGGACGAAGACGAGTTACATAGCTCAGCCACAAAAAGAGACCAAAATTCATATTCATCCGCATAGCTAGCATGGAAGAGGACAAGTAATCAGCATAGTTACTATAGCATTGAGGAGAAGCAAGAAGACCAATCATTCTAGTTGAGCTTGTTCGTTCACTGTGAAAAGAAAGAATCCAACATGCACTCTTCAAATAAGAAACATTCAAGATCAGATCCTATCATCATCAACATTCCAGCAGATACTCATCTTGGTGAAGCATGCATCATATTATAATATTGCTATTTCGGATCTATCAAAGTTTGGGATGTGTAGCGATGTTGCACGGAAACCTCATTATGTACTGTTCTTATTGATGACGATGGGATAAGTGGTGCGTGTGTCGGGATTGGCTTGGTTTAGGTAATAAAAGAGATTCATATTATCTCGTTGCTTGGTCTTCTGGTCTTGCTTGTATTACTTATACGAAACAGCAGGCTATGACTTTGACCAACAACAACTAGATATTATGATTTGATACTTGTACTTGCAATGACTTCTCAATATTGGATTAGCTAGTCCTATTGATTCTATTTCTATTTTGACTTGAAAGATAGATACTTTAATTATTGGTCTGGCTTTATGTATTATTTCAAAAGAGTAGTAACTCTTCTTAATTCAGTATGGTTCAATAGTAGTTTCATTAGCAGCAGATCGAAATGCATTAAGGAAAGGAAACCAAGGAATAATAGAAAGGAGATGAAAACTTATATAGGCTGCTAAGGCAAGGCGCGTAGATTATTATCTAGTACCAGTAGGGATTGAAGCACCAATAATACCCTCAGTATCTTGATGCAGTTGATCGAGCAGAGGGTACGTAGGATCCCTTCTAGTTGTTCTAGAGCCTATTTAGGAGCCAGCATAGGTCTTTAAAGTATCCCGTTTACCTAGCTCTAAATGCATAGCCTATCTAATTTGTAAAGCAAGGAGTATAAGGGGGAGTTGACTGAGCACCAGTTAAATGGGTTGATTCACCAGGGAATGATCCAGCCCGAGAGCATGGGGTGTATACAAAGGTAGGAGTAGGAGCATGGATTCCAGTCTATGAATGATGGTTCCGATCCTGCTTTGGGTAGCAGGGTAGCTGATCTCACGTTGCTGTCCAATGAGCCAAGCCCCTATGATGAGGTTTGAAGGTTAGGGGTTCCTGGTTCCATAAGCTAGGGCTGAAGAAACTACAGGATATACTTATTATATTGGTGGGCTACTAAGACTAAACAAAGGACCTTTCACTTTGTATTTGACAAAAGTGAATTATCATATTATATGTATAGGACCGGGAGATCACATAGATACGAAGGAGTTGTGAAACTTTCTAATATCGCAAAGTTGTCTAAATTGTGGTGTCTATTGGTTAGTATCAAATATCCGGGGTGAAAAACCCATGGGTGGTCGGGACGTCAGTGGTCCTTGGTAAGATTACGGGGGAGGGATGCCGAGCGAGTTGATATGTGCTTTATAGTGAACATCATAGGTCCCGCATACGGCTAGTAGGGGGAAAGGCAGCAAAGACAAGGGCAGAGGCAAAGGTCGCAGAAGCAAATCCATATGTGGTAGATCCAGCAGCATCCATTGCTAGAGAGTAAGATTCTGATGTTCTTGATCGTGATAGGGATTATTACTTTATAGAGTTATACCCTCATAAGCGAGATTATGATTCATATACTCGTGGTCCAGATTCTTACCTTCATGAGCGAGATCCAGACCCATAGCCAGCGAAGAAAGCACCAGCAACATCAGTAGCATTTGAACCAGAAGCATAACCAGCACCACCTGGAGCAGTTTACCCCGTTGATACCGTAGAGGCATAGGTAGTTTACCTAGCAACATTCCTGACACCAGTAGATTCGGTTGTTTATGCCCCTTGAAATGGTTCAGCCATACTTGGAAGATTGCTAAAGGCAGAGGAGAATATGGATAAAATAATTCACCCTGTCCTTACCATTGACATGTCTCTTGCCTTAAAACCTCCTGAGGAAGACACAATGATATCGAACTTTCTGCAAAACCTGTACTCCTGTCCTTTTTGACTTCGGGATATTTTGATAATGCAAGATTGGGAAATAACTGGAGTCCTCATAGAGGAACCTGTATGGCGAAGGTTATGTCTAATAGAAGAGAGTAAGTCTCCATTCAAGGTAGTAGAGATCTCCCTTGGTAAAACACTAAAAAGAAATGCTAACTTTCCCATTGACCAAGAGCAATAGCTGAAGTGCTTTCAAAGCACAACACAGCTTTTGCATGGGACTATGTAGATATGAAGGACATTCACTCTTAGATTTTCCAGCACCGCATCTACATTAAAGATGATGCCACTCCAATACGAGGTCGAGGAGAGGTTACGAACCCGCTCTCCCGACCAAAGAAGGGACGGAGTCACTCACTATTCATATGGTGAGGGGGAGGGGCCCCAAAAGAGAGGAACTCGAAGAACCACCGGGCCGCCATCAACTTGAAGAACACAAGGCCGCCATCGACTCACTATTCATATGGTGAGGGCGCTTTCCTGTAATCAGGGAAGGTAATGATATTCTGGAAAACTTTCCGGAATATAAGCATAGGGAAGCTAAAGACGCCATATACAACGGTGATATGCTCTGGCGGTGTATTTTTACGGAAGCGTTCGAAGAAGCTGAGCGCGCTTGGGCAGCAGAAAAGGCATTGGAGAGAGAGAGGGAAGATAACGAAGCGGTGGAGGAGGGGCCACTCTCTCTTTCAGCTCCCTCTTCTACTGAGGTAGAGTAAATATAGTACGTTACCAAAGTAGCTCGGGATGACACTGCAAGCTTTCGTTTGGGCATAATATAGTCTCCATGGTTGGAGAGTCTTACTGGCACTATACTTGTTTCCGTCTCTAATATAGTAGTATATCTCCGATCGAGGACTTTCTCTCGGCAGCTCCGATCACTTGTAAAAATAAATGACATTATCTAAAGTTATTTTATTACTGTCCCAAACATGCGCATCTCCGTAGAGTACTTTCCCTCCATAGCTCCGATACTTATGCATGGGCACTCTCTAGCATTTGCAACGCCCACTTTGCTTTCTTAAATTCCCACTTCTTGGGTCGCTCGACCAAAGAAATAAGTAAGCGACTGCTGAAGCGTAATTACATATATAAATAATTATCAGCAGCATAGCAAATGCATATTACTTACGAGCATGCCTACCCTACCAGGCGTACCACCTGGGATTGCTTTTAGGGGAATAAAGAAAAGGCCAGAACCTTACCGGCAAGCAAGAGATGAGCTCAAAACCTACCCTTCCCTCCCTTATCAATAAAGAAGGACAGGACCTTACCTTAACCTGAGCAGAGCTCTGCTATGCGGCCTATTCGGCGTAGTGCCTGGCCTCTTTTGGTGCTGCTGCACGCACGGTTTGGACCAACTTGTGAACCTGGTCCATTCGGTCAGAGAGATGGGAATTTCACGAGTGATAACCTGGCGTCTCCGGATGATAGCGAGTTAGAATGTGAATGAACCTGGTCCATCGAGATGGGAAATTGACTAATTCAAGTGGGCGTTGCGAAATGATATAGAGGAGTCTGAACGGGTGGCCTCTCAATACGTACCCGCGGGCTGGGGTGCTTCCCGTCTCGAGCAGATGGAACCTGATCCGATTGTTATTCCGCCACTTTACCCAGATCCACCAGTTCCTACTATTTTTTCCGGATCTGCTACCTTCTGTCTGAGAAGCCGCCAGAGAAGCTAGCTAAGCCCGAAAAGCAAGAGAATAAGTATAGTATCCGAGTAGCCAAGCCCAGCTATGACTGGCATCGACACGTGGATCGACTAGCAGCTATTATTGAGTGCATCGACTCTTGGATCGACTGCTGGGCACGAACTACTGGGCACGAACTAGAGCTTCTTCCTGCACTGACCAGAGTTATAGCTGCACTAAGTAGAGCTTGTATCACTGACAAGAGCTTCTAGCGATGACTGAGCTTGTAGAATGATACCGGCAATGAGAAAAGGCAAGTACTCCCGACAATGACTGCTGGCAAGAACTACTGGCTATGATCGGTGGCTATGATCGGTGGCTATGACTGGCTATGGGGGTCTAACCTTTCCATACCGGCTATGTGGGTTGACCTAATTCCTATCGGCTATGTGGGTAGTCGCTTTCCCTATTGGCTACGTGGGTAGGGTACTATTACCCTGATTCCCCAGTACGCCCCTGGATCAATCCCAGGATGCTTAACAGGATACATCCATGCTTTAAGTGTTACCGATGGAGGAGTTGTGGCCGAATCAAAGATAGATTGAAGCTTAGCGAAACAGAGTGGTGGTGGAATAAGCCCAGTCGTTTGAGTGAGGTGGGTAGGTGCACCAAGTCAATGAACCACCGATACTGATTGGATTCTTACAATGATGCTGGCTGGCCGTATCAGAGCGGACAAAGGAAGAAGGAGGGGACCGAAGCCAAGTCGTGTGAGGTAGATCACCGATTCCATGAAACACCCTTACCCTCTGACCAACCTTGCCTTTATACACCTTTCCCTATGGACTTGCCTTCCGCTTTATGTTCAACATCCGTAGTCAGTTCGCATTCAGTCCGTATTCTGTTCGCTTTCATTTCGCTTTCTCTAGATCCGCCCCCTAGAACATTACCCTTTCTGTTCGCTTTACGTACGCCTCCCCAGTAACACCCAGGATGGATCAGTCCACCGTCACACAGGAAGGATCGCCCTGGACGAGGAAACTATCCTACAGCCCCCAGTACCCAATTACCTGCACCTTTCACTTTGCCCAATACCCTTATATGCCACCTTTAATTACCAAATTTACCATCTCTGGGGCCGCCACCTTTCTTTCAGTGACCGCGCTACCTTGTCTGATTACAGACAAGCGATATACATTCCTTCCCGATTACAGGAAGCGCCCTCCCGGGTCCTTGCCCTCAGAAGCGCAAGACCTCCGGACCTTTATGTACTTAATTTTACACTTATCGGAAGGCCAGGGTCAAATAGGATAACTCGATAGTCCACGTTTCACTATTGAAATTCCCAGTTTGCACAAGCAAGCTTTTAACTTGAACGATTTCCACCCCGATCCGTGGATTTTACCTAAAGTGTCAGTCAGGGTTCGGCATTTTATTTACCCACCCGGAAGTGAAATCCTGCAGATGAAGCAGGGCTCCCATAGTAAGTACATAATGGGAATGTGCAACCACATAATGAGTATCATGCAGAGCAATGGCTAGCCCATGGCCAGTCCTATTCCAGTGAGTCCTCTTATCTATGGTGGACGGAAAGACCCTGCAGCAGATAACATGGGTGTAAGGAATGGGATTCATAACTTTCTTACTCGTCCAGCTTGTCCATCTCGCGATGGCTAATTCCTTTCTCCTTGATTTCATGAACGCCTATGCAGGTAGGTAGTTATCTGACTGGCTCAACGACGATTTCTACTTCGGAGAAGGAGCAGGATGAATCAGTTTCTTTCATATAGACAAGGAGTCGAAGAAATGTTTTTCAATGTTCGAAGGGTTATGTATCCTGGTGTTGTTATACCAGAGATGGTTCGAGTAAGCATTATCCAATCGTTTACTAGCTATTGGGTACATCGTATAGATCACTCACGTAGAACCTGGCACGAACACACATCCTGTGCACGTCGAACTGGTAACGAACTTAGAACCACTTCCATCCTGTGCACGTCGAACTGATAACACACGTAGAATCGCCACCTTCCTGGGACGTGGGATGAGAACTGATAACACACTTAGAATCACCTCACTTTCTAACCACCTGCTGGAATGGGGTATCAATAACAAGGCACGTAGAACATCCCTTTCCTGTTTAAGTACTGCAACTGTTCACGCACGAACACCTAATTCCTGGGCATGTGTGATCAGAAACTGTTAACGCACATAGAATCACCCCCTCCTTCCAGGCATGGGGAATCGAGAACAGGTGGGCACTAGGTTGTTTCCTTCTCTGCCCTTGCCAACGCCATTTCCATCGTTCATCGCCAACGCCATTGCCATTTCCAACGCCAATCAACATCGACATCGAACTCGAAATCATCCATATCTACCCACATCGAATCCATGTAAATATCCGCCTGGTGGGTGCTTCTTATGTCTGGCTTGTAGGGTGTCTGTGGGGTGGCCCCTTGCCATTGATTAGGCCCCTGTGAGTAACCTCTGTGGATTAGGTCCCATTGAGTAGACCCCTCCCATTGGATTAGTCCCCTTCGAATATTCCCCTTCGATTAGCTCTATGTGTATCTGTGTGCCCCCTCCCTCTCCCTGTGGATTAGTCCCTGTGACCTGTAGCCTCTGTGAGTAGGCCCCTCCTTGTGAGTAGCTGTAGGAACTCCTTCCTGTTCGGTATCAATCGGTAAGGCTGCCAACGCTCAAGCATTCATTCGTCCGTCCGTTGGACCACCCTTCTGTCTAATCAATCGATCACTAACCGGTGGTACTCCCCATCGATTCCTGGCATTCCCTGACAAGCGTGAATGAAACCATTTGTCTAAACAGGTGCATTGTAAGTAACGCATCTTAAATCTTACATTGTTCCGAACCGTTGAGCCAAGCCGTTGAGATTAGCGCAGTCGATTAGTGCAGTTGAATAGCGGAGCAGCCACAGATGAATAGCCAAGCAGCCATCCCCCACCAGTGGATTTTCCCCTATTTTATTAGCCCTGCAGTTAAATAGCGCAGCAGCCATCCAAGTTGAGTAGCCCAGTTGAGTATCCAAGCCAATCAAAGCTCAAGATGATCCCAGCCAAGCCCCTGATCCCAGCCCCGCTATGACTGGCAATTGCTATGGCACTGCCCCCGTCTGTCAATGAACTGTTTCTCGGCACTGCCCTTAAGGCACGTACTCCTGGTCACGGAGAGCTGGTCACATACAACTATTGGGTACGTACTATGGGTCACGTAGAACCTGGCACGAACACCTATCGGGCACGGGGGATGGAAACTGGTGGGCACTAACGACCTCCTGGGCACTAACAAAACTGGTAACTGAAGGTTGTAGAACACTGACCTTGTAGCACTGACTGGCAGCTTGTATAGTTCATGCACGAAGTATAGGTTCAATGGGTAGAGTTTCCATAATAGAGGTTCATGCACAGAGTATAGGTTCCCATGAGTCTAGATTCGATGACTAGAGCTTCCATTCATGCACTGACCAGAGCTTCATCATGCCATGCTGCACTGAGTAGAAATTCTTGCTGCACCGACTAGCTCAGACTGACAACTGGCGATACTGTAACTCCTGGCAAAGAATCTTGGCATCGAGTGAATCGAGTAGCGGGATCGACTCTTTATGAGTACCTGGATCGAGTACCAGCATTGAGTACCGGAATTGACTTCATCATCTACTCTGGGATCGACTGCATCGAGTGATCGGCACCTGTCATCGATTGGCAGCATAGAGTAGCAGGATCACCTCTTGGATCGATTGCATTGACACCTGGATTGCGCCTCCCAGCATCGACACCCGGATCGACTACTATTGGCTCTCGGCAATGATGGGTGGGGATGGGCTGCTATCGGTTCACAGACAGAGAAGTAATACATAGTTCCCAAACAGAAAATAAGGTGCCTCCCTGAATCGACTAGCGGAAAAGATTCCTTACATCTAGTGACTAACCACCACCAGAACTGGAATACTGGCATCGAAACCTACCTGAATAAGCCTGGTTCTTGGTTGTGCATCTGTGGTTAGGTAAGCTCCTCCGGTAGGTAGGTATTAGGTATAAAGAGAAAAAGGTAGGTAGTATATAGGTAGGTAGTTTGCTTTGTTTGGGTAGGCAGGCAGTATTCCTGTTTCTGCTAGATCAGATTCTTCTACTCTTGCCGATGCTCCAACTCCTGAGACAGCGAACTTTGAAATGGTTCTTCTGTTCAACCCGGTCCTTCTGGAGATTGGGATGAGGATTTACGAATAGATGGAATGATTCTACACCCGGCACAGAGAGACGATATGATGTGTTAACCTCGGGAACTCCACCTTTGCCCGGAAGCTACGAATGCTCTAATCTCCGACCGGGAGGAGGGCGGCCGGGACGGAACTACCCGACTGGGAACCTAGGGATGGGCTTACCCATACCTAGAGAATGATAGATAGTTATAATGGCTGGTGATGAGGCCTTCTTGGCTAGCTTTCTGTCTTTCTGGCTTAGTTAGATGGCTACTAAGGCTGGTAGCTCTGCAGGATGATCTACTGGTGCTACTGTAACTGCTTGTGCTGCTTAAACTTACAAGAGCATAACCAACTTCTGAACCATTTGAAGGTCCCGGAGGGGCTTGCGCTTCTGAGGGCAAGGATATGAATGAACGAATGAGTAAGCGAATTAATCTCGTTTTTATTAGTGCTTGGTACTGTTATTTCCCTTTCCGGACGAAGGAAGAAAAAGGTTCAAATACAGGAAATAAACACTTGGGTAAGGTGAAATGTTATAGGTGTCACCAGATGGGGCGTTATGTGAACTAGTGTATGGCAAAGAAGAAGGGGAAGGCACAAAAGGTTGCAACTAGCGAACAAGAAGATTCTATTGATACCTTGAAGGAGAAAAGCTATTCTGCGGTGCTTGGCAGAAAGCATCCCGAGAATCAATAGGTGGAGAATCCAAATCCTCTGTTGTACCCAACTCGATCACCGGTGAAGGACGTTCCAATTGAGTGTCCCAACATGCCTGAGCAATGCCCTCCAATTACAGACTTGCAATCTGAAGTTTAGCCTCCTCCTCCAGATCAGAACACGTCTTAAAATACGTGGAGAGGCTACAGATCCATGAGTCCATGGCTTCACCATTCATCTGCCCTGAAAACTTTGGAAATTGGAAGCAGGTGTCCAATTGCATCGACGCTGGAGATCGTCGTTGTTGCATATGCATGAGTTCATTAAGCGCTAGTGCCAAGTCCTGGATGGGAGAGTAAAGACCAGTAGTAGAGTCCTTTGGGGTTGCCTCTTGGCGAGGAGGCATTCTTTTCATAGGCGCATTGGGAAACTGAGACCAACGTGCAAGAAAACACTGATGAAAACCCTATATCCGTCATTGGACTGAGTGATGAGGAAGGCGCACTGAGCAAAAGCCCTAAATCTGTCATTGGATTGAGTGATGAGAAGCACACACTGAAGACTGGTTCTGAGGCACTGAAATCTTACACCAACCACAGAAGATCGGTCCCTTAGAAGGGCGCAATAGAGATCTGGAAGAAAATACTGCAAGATCTACCAATGAGAAACCCTGATATAGGCATAATTAGAGCTGGAACAGTCCCTGAGGAGGGCGAAAGAATCTCTGGAAAAAGTCCCTGAGGAGGGTGCAATGAGATCTAAAAAAATGTCTTAGGAGGGCGCAATGTCCCTCAAACCCTAGAGATAGGGCGTACCAAAAAAACCTTGCTGTAAACCCCTAAGGAGGGCAAAAATGGAGTGAAACCCTAGTGCCAAGGATCCAAGTCTGAGGAGCCCCTTGCTTCCAACTTAGATGAGTGGGCAATGGAGTCTATAGCACCCCTCAACAATAGCCTTCTTCCCAAAGCCTTCAAAAAACTAAGTTATACTTGAGGTTTTTGTTGATGTGCTTGTTCCACTTCCTTGACTAGCGACCTACACACAAAGGAGGTCTGAAAGCTATCCAATGCAATGCAAACACTAAGCAAGGGTTAGAGAAATGATAAGCAACAAGATCTTAAGCAATAAATTATGAATGAGGTTTGAAAGCTATCAAGCATACAAAACTTACCAAGAGAAATCCAAGTGGTTTGAAAGCTAACATGAATACTTTTCTCCCGTTATCAGCCTAACGATAGAGTTCAGAGGCAAGTTGTAGGGGCGGGCTATAAGTTCCGTATGTTTAGACAGGTCGTATTTCTTCTTCATGCCAGATCCAATAAGCGGAGAGCCTATAAGGGTCTAAAGCGTAATTACATATATAAAGGGGAATTTCCCCTTTTTGTAACGAAGCCAACCACTACTGGCAATGCCAATGACTAATTGACTCTTGACGACTCAAGGGTTTCTCGTTATCCTCTTTTCGGTATCACCCCGGCAACGGGGAACCTACCATCAATTGATGGTAGGGAACACTGTATCTATGTGATTCTCCCATGACCAGCGCGAAAGCGAAAGTACCCCGCTCAATTTCCCGTTCCCTAGTTAAGTTAATAGGAAACCCTTATATGTTTATTTAATACTCCCTCTACGTACCTATATCGCGCCTCGTGGGTTGCTCCAAATGATTCAAAGCTTTCGGTGGGGGCTTGAGAGCATCATCGTTTGCTCCTCGCCCCTCTTAGGACGTCCCTGGGGATCGTGCTGCTGGTCATGAATTATATACGTAATTACGCTTTAGCGAACAATGTTGCTATTATATATTACATTATGCATTTCTGATTCTTTTCTTCGACAATGCATATATTATATATGTAATTATGCTTTAGCAGAAAATGCATATATTATATATGTAATTACGCTCTATCGAATCCAATCACCGTACTTCTCTGAATGAGAAGTCAAACTTCCCTAACCTCCGCCAAGGTCAAATGGCCAATATTTATAGGTAAAGATGTTCCTCTCCCCCTTGTCGAGAGTTCGCCTTAATTGAGAAATATGGATACATGGATGGATACATCTCGGGATTCCAGGAATGTCGTGAACAGTGGTGGAACGGAGTATAAGTCGGTTTCAAGAAAGCAGGTAGTTAGGGGAGTTCTAACTGTAACTGTCAAGCTCGAGGAAGGAACTTCTTTATGGCACGCCCGAAGGACCGAGTCACTACTGTCCTATGTGGAGGATATGACCAAATGCCATCATCATAATCATAATCAGAAAATGATGAGATCGAAGATCGAGAAGCTGAAGGTCCCGAAGATGATGATCCGGAAGAGCCCGAAGATCCACCAGAGCCAGAAGAGCCAGAGTCAGCAGAGCCCGAAGAGCCAGATCCAGAGCCTGATGATTCCCCTGAGCTTTACCTTCTCTCGATGGCCCTCTCCCACCCATCCAGCCAGCAACCACCCGATGGGAAGGTAATACCAGCTCCTTGAAGGAAAGGAACTGATGGGAACGAAATGTCTGTTGGGAACGAGAGGGAGGATAATAGGCTAACCCGATAAGGAAGGTAGGACCAGCCAAAGAGAATGAATGACTGGAAGAAAGAAGTGAGCGAAATCGATCGATCGACAGACCATAATTACATATATAATATATGCATTCAGAACTTGCGCATTTATAAGAACTGAGGAGCCAGATAAATGGAGTGCAGTGAGCGACAGAGTATGGATGGCACGGAGCGAGCACCGGGACTGGTAGAAAACGGCTTGCTTTTAGTTAGTGTAGGCAGAGTAGAGGGCCGATCGTGACTTGCAGAGTGACTTGCAGGCTGGTCCAAGAAACAATGGATGGTCGGTCGAATCACCCCGGGCTGGGACAAGAAACAACGGCTGGTCGAATCACCGAGGGCTGGTCCGAGCGTGACAAATATGAGTCTCTCAGTCCTTCAAGGACCTTCTTTAGCCCCACACCATTTCCTCATTCTTATGAGTGCACTTCCGTAGAGGAGTTGCAATTGCAGGAGACTTCGAAATCGTATGAGCAGGCCCGGCTATACCTATGTCTTCGCCCCGACCTCTATGGCTGGCCTTTACCGCTGAAACTGCCATTGATGGTCGTTTCGGATCCAGACCCCGGATCTACGACTCGAATTCCAAGCGGTATGCTCTTGGATATGGAATTGGAATAGGCTAGGGCTCTCGAACTGCTTCAACCAGATCTTTACGAGGTTGGTGCTTCAGTGGCAGAATCGAGTCATTCCATAGCAGGGCTAGGAATTCAGGCTTTTATACCAGGCTATCACGTCGGGATAAGGCAGTAGGAGATTGAATTCACTCCTAATTGAATGCAGTATCACAAACTTTCTTCTTTATCCGCGGATTCCAAAGGTGGAGCTCCAACTGCTGACTTGACTTGGTCCCTTCTATTTAGGATCAATAGGAACTGGAATTGGTTCATCTCTTGGGGCAGGAGGTGCTGCTGGATTAGGTTATATGAGACCTTCTTTCCAAGGAGCAACCAACCAAAACTAACCAAGCCGGCAAGTACTTATTTCGTAATCGTTTCAAGTATTAATTCATCCAATCAGGGCGTGCAAGGAAGGATGGCTAGCAGGGATACCGAACCAAAGCAACTGATCCACACTAACCCATCGAGAGAAACCAATCAGTACAAGCTAGCATCACTAACCGAAAACAACCTCATTGAATACTTCTCATCCAAAGATGAAGGGTGTCCACGAGGGCGTGGGGCCAAAACATGTAGGGAGTCACTTGAAGGGCAGCTCCCGTGTTAAGTGTCAAATAATGAGTAGTACATGTCCAGGGTCTTCAACTAGAGTTGGAACACTGCAACCACCAAAGTGTACGTCTCTGCATGATGCAATAAGGAGTTGATGTTAAGCATATAAGGGATAATCAGGTCAGAGAGCAATGACAACTCTCTCTACCTAACCCGAGGTCCACCAACATTAATGCGAGCGGGGACGAAGGTATGGTGAACGCCTCTAAACCAACCCCCATAACGCGGATATCCATATATAATTCAGTTCGTCCTACCCCACTCCCAAGTGATAGTCCCCAAGGACGGGATTCCGTTGAGCGATAGCGAGCCCGACTTAGCCGAGCCGGAATAGATTTATCTTCCAACTTCTCTTATGGCCTACGTTGCCAACGCTTTGCTCATCCTCCAACTGACCGGTGCCCCTTCCCCGCTTTTCTGGGCTGTCCCCTTCCCCGACCAGAATCCGCAGTTGCCCTCACCCATATGAATGAGTGAGTGACTCCGTCCCTCTCCCCCGACCAGAATCTGCAGTTGCTCCTTCCCCTGACCAGAATCTGCAGCTGCTCCTTCCCCCGACCAGAATAAGACAGTTACTTCTTCTCGCTGCTGCCCTCCTCCTTACAGAACTCTGGTAGGCTCAACTTGCAGGTGAAACTTTCATATTGGAGTTTCGGTTCGACAAATAAAGAATTCTTGAGGGGCGTCTCTTCAGGCAGGTAGTTAGATCTGATCTCCAGTTTCGTATTCCCACCATTCCGGGTAGTTGGATTGCCGGGTAGTTAGATTGGTAAATCTAGTTTCGTATTCCCATTTCCGATCGGTAGAAAGATATCTAGTAGTATTATATTTTGTAAGTAAGGTTCAATTCCCCTCCCTGGTGTTCAATTCAATCTCTGGTTTTGACCCAATATCGATAAATCAAGCTGGCGTACCTAAGGAATAATAGTACAGCCCCAAGCTCATTCTAGTCCCAAGGAAAGATCAGGTCATCCCAATATCTCAGTATAACGGCTAAGGGGGATGGAACAGGATCAACTGCTTCAACAGAGGCAGACTTGTATGCTTGTGTTGCTGGATCAACTCGGTTAGCTCGGTCAACTCAATCAATATGCTCATCTGGCCCTTCTTTTCTTTGTATGCTATCTATTTCCTTCTTTTCTTTAGATTATGGTAAATGAAGCTTATATATTGAGATTTAGAAACCAACAACGTAATTACATATATAATATCTATAGATCCTCTCCTTTCGGTCGAGTGTGTCCAAATACGAACATCCATCGGCCGTTATCACCTCATCCTACTATTCACAAGCCGCAGTTGACTCCTCCGTACGTGTCCAATTTACCTTCTGTCACCATAGATTCTTTCTTTCATCCCAACAAGCCAGGTGGCTACGACGAGGGTATACCTGATCCCTATCACCAGGTGGGTGATCCGTTTCTGATGGGTCCGTCTCTTCCAGGGCGCGGTTCCCTTTTCCAGCAGATTAGGGGGCGAGGTAAGTTTCCTTCCGATGAGGGGGCGCGTTTTCCGAGGCAGAGACACGATCTGCCTGAGATGCCTTGTCTGTACTACGTAACCGTGTGTTGTCGTCTTATTAGTGCATCCTTGGTTCGATTCTGTAAGTAAAACGTGAATTAGGATCGCTTCGTAGCGATCAAGGGGGACCACCCTCAGATAGAGATCTAATTCTATGGAGATATCCGTGTATAGGTAGGTAGATAGATACCCATCTCCATATCTAACTAAGTATATGGCATGATATGGTATATGGCATGATATGGTATGATCGATCTCCTAGCCGTAGCCGCTAGCCTCAATATGAGTTGCGTTGAATCAAATGGCGATACCAACCCAACGCGCATAGCGAGAAAGACTTCCTTCATGCTTCAAATGTAAAAGCGTCTCTTTCACAGTTCGTTGGTTCGCCCGTGGGCCAGAAAAGATCTAAACGTAATTGGAATCCATCAATCGTCCCGTCACTGGTTCCCATCAGCACTTTCAATCCCTCATCCTTCATTCGTCCCCCCAGTCAATCCCTCCGACTTAATCCGTTTTCGCCAGGTCTCTATCTGTTTCGCAAACCATGTCCCCATGATGGGAAAAAGCAAGGTTCGATGGCTCGTGTGTGTCAGTATTGTTCGTCCCAGGAGCTTTGGAATAATAGCCAGAAGCCCTGGAGCACATTGTTAGATGAAATAAGTCCTCCCAGAAGCAAGCATAGGAAATAGTTCCGGCAAGCGAAATCAGTTAGAAATTCTACGCCTTTCAGCATATGGTAAATTAAGTACTTCAAGGTTGCCTATAGTGGCTACCCCGCCCATTCCTCAGTTGACCCCACCCTGCCAAAGTGGGAAATTCCGTAAGAAAAGGAGGCCTTAGTGACCTTAGTGAGTGGCGGGAGAAACGACCTCAGGTTAGCCCTCCGTCATTCTTTTTTTATTAAGGATGTGGGGAGCTAGGCAGGTTTACCACCATAGCCAATAGGGACCAGCTGAGCGATGGATGCACAGAGGGGCTAGGTTAGGCGGGTAAGAGAACTGAGAGGGAGGCGGGGCAGTTAGAGAGAGGGTGCGTTCCTGCTTCCAGTTCGTCTGAGTTCGTAATTGCCTATCTATCGCTGGGCAGGTTCAATTTGGTGTTTCCGGGCAGGTAAATAAAACGCTGGGCAACCTTTCTTTCGCAGGTTCCTCTCACGCTGGGCACGACCCGGCAGGGATCTATCTATCCGTGGGCTGTAAATTGTAATGCGCATCCATCCGGCACGCTACATAATTGTAATAAAAGCTTTTCTATCTAAGCGCCCTTGCTTCTAGGCAGCGCTCTTTCACGAGGCAGCCAGCGTGCCAGTTCTTTCTTTGTAAGGCGCACAAGCAACCTTGGTCTGCCCACGCACCATCCAGGAAAAGCAGCAAGACTATCGAGTGCATCCATTCCCGAATCACCCCAGCAATGGAAGCCAGCAAGCTTCGTTGCAGCACTATTTGGAAACGTTATCAAATGCCTTGATTAATTGCTTTAACGTAACTTTGTGTGCTTAGAAGAGGAATCTCTCATCGTGTCAAACTCCCATGCAATATAACGAAGTTTTGTTTAGTAAGATGGCACGGGGTACATAAAACAATCAATCGGAACCATCTTATCCCACCCAACCTTCTTCTCCCTCGTCCTGGGTGCGATGAAAAGAAATTAAGGGTCTCCTGCTACGCCCGGGCCTGTCTTATTACATATATAACACAATATTGTGAATTGCTTCAATTTCTCTAAGATGCTTCGCCCTTACCTTACCATTTATTTCTACCCTACTATTGGTTGTCGGTAGTTTCAAGCAAATTTGTATTAAAGTACCGAAATAAGAATAAAATAATAATATATAATTCATAATTATATATAATACATTCATGCATAATGACATATATAATATATGACTTGAAGAAATGGGAGAAGGGAAAGAAATCGATCTCTCAAAATGGCATAATTACATATATAATTAGCATCATTCAATCTCTCAAGAATGACTAATGACTCACATCGAATCTGGTATGACACATATCTCATTGATGGCGGCGATGGCGGCCTTTTAGTTCTTCGAGTTCCTATCTTTTGGGGCCCCTCCCCCAAAAGAGAGTTGCTCCTCTCCCTTTAGTCGAGTCCCTACCGGGCCTCACCATATGAATAGTGAGTCGATGGCGGCCTTGTAGTTATTCAAGTTCCTATCTTTTGGGGCCCCTCCCCCAAAAGAGAGTTGTTCGTCTCCTCACACGTTACCTCTCCGTTGTCGAGAGTTCGGCAAGCTCACCCTCACCCTACCGGGCCTCACCATATGAATAGTGAGCCCCTACCGGGCCTACCGGGCCTCTCCTCGCACGTTACCTCTCCTCGACCTCGTAACCTCGGCCGAGTCCCTCACCTTTTTAAGGAAGGTGAGCAATAAATCCCTTCGGGCCTACTGTCGAGAGTTCGGCTGGCTCACTCTCACCCTTATGGTCGAGCAGCCTTCCGGCTCCTCTTTGAAACCTAAAACGGGCTGCTATTCCTTGGTCAATGAAGTTGTGGGTCGCTCCCCCATCGATGAGAGCTACTATATGCTGCCCAC
>Ga0228600_1000029_pt1 | contig 18065 bp, 17 predicted proteins | sample CRU5metagenome_FD_182730 | JGI IMG/M metagenome (GOLD analysis project Ga0228600, IMG submission 182730) | Spruce roots microbial communities from Bohemian Forest, Czech Republic - CRU5 | ecosystem: Host-associated > Plants > Roots > Unclassified | place: Czech Republic: South Bohemian Region... | reverse complement strand
ATCGCTCGGGAGCCCCTTATCTTAGTAAAAATAGTAATCTATCTGGCTCAGCATCCCTCTAATCTAGTGACCCGGATACCCCCATGGTCCCGGTGAGCTCTAGGGGTCCAGGGGAGGCACCTTACTTTATGCAGTCAATCAATGAGGTCCAAGTGGATATTTTATTGGATCAAATCAAACAATCGGAGAGGCGATCAAAACACCGCACGAACAAACGCTATCGCATCAAATCACAAAGGGAAAGGGAAAGAACCAATCAATAGCAGCGAAAGGAAAGCGCTTAAAAACTGAGCGAAGGGAAAGCACCAAAATGGCCCCACCAAGTACACATCCCAAAACGCAGATCCGAAAGCACCTAGCATGACTCAGCAGCTAGCCTCCGCGCCACCCATTACGCCGGTATCTCCGCACCGACCACCTTGCCTTATCTACGTAAATTATCGTACTATCGCTATCATCGTGATGCCAATCTTTGCCCATCAACACGTTCAGCCAAACAACCAATGCCGAAACACCGATCTCGATCTACCGATGCCATGCCAATCGCCGATACCACTACACGCAAAAGCCCAACAAAGCCCAGCAAGCGAACAACCCCAACCCCATGCCCATGCCCAAGCCACATGCTCATGCCGTCCAATGCCCATGCCTATGCTTTCTTTGCTTTCACCTCTGCTGCCTCTATCTCTGCTGCTCCCTATGCTTTTGCCTCCGTCCCTGGAACCGGGTAAACTCAATCATCTGTATCTTGATCTATCTGCACCGGGAGGATACGAATAGCAGCACCCTACGGGCCCTACAGGGAATACAAATAGCACCCTAAAGGGAAGGTGTCAACACCAAGGTGTCAACGTCGATCGATGATTGTTATTTGTTTCAATGAGCTAGGTATCAGTGACGTGAGGTTGGTGTATAGTGCCAGATATTTCGGTATGTAAGCATGCTCATAAAGCCCAATAAATGCGCATTTGTCTTATTATACGATGTACCCATCGAAGTTAGGGCTACCTGTTCTTAGTAATCGTTTGGGAATTCAGACTATCTATGGTAACTTGGGAATCGCTCTTGGTAATCGCTTAGGAATTATCTAGTTTAGGAATTGACAGACACTCAGTATCGATCAATGATTGGCGCTAGCGGAGGATATGCTATAACCGCTTGTATGGGGTATCGACGACAGCGAAACCTGCTTTGTGAGGCCTGAATGGATTGGTCATAAAACGGATTTGATCGCGTCATTTCTTCTGGACGATGACGAGGTCAATGTGTTACCCCTGTCAATGAAAAAATACAACAAAATGATCGATCCTTCAAGGATGCTTTCTTTCTGAAGGAATAGATTGTTGACGAACCCCGTAAAGCAGCTCCTGTCCGTACGGTGCAGGTAGGTTATGTATGTCTGTATGCTTCCTGTCCATGCTCTTTCTCTGTCCTTCACGTTGACTAAGACCAATTTGATTAAGACCAATTTGATTAAGACCCCACCAATGATTCCATGCTCCTTAATTCCTGGTCAACTAGCTGTTTTGCCTGGGTATAGATCTATGTGTCCCTGCTGCTCCTTAAGGTGTTGATACTAGGTCTGGATTTCAGAGTCTGGGTTTAAAGGCAAAGGGATGCTCCTGTGTTTCTGGTACTAGATATGTATTTGTAGCTCTTATAACCAATGATGAGTATTCCTATTGATGAGTATCTATTGCTTGCTCCTATTATCTGTCTCTGATACTAAAGTGATTGGTGATTCTATAAAGGTAAAGTAAGGGTGCTTTGACATAAAAGTAAAGTAAGGTTGGTTTTGTTGGTTAAAAGCGCACTGGGTTGAATGGTCTAAGTACTGTAGCTCTTCTGGTTTGATGAGTCTTGATCTAAGGGTGGTTCATTGCTATAGTTGTGGAGTTGGGGAGGTTCGTACCTCACCCCTTATTGTATTCTATTTATAATAGCTAGAGTATCCTTTATTGTTATTTCAACTCTATTCCTTCTATCTATTGCTAAGTTCTAGTGATTAGAGTTGAGTGATAGGAGTTAAGTTGAGTCTAAGATCTAGTTAAATTGTATTGATCTATCAACGTTTCTTGTACGAAGCTATGGCCGGCTCTGCTTATACTCTGTCTCTGGCTTTGCTCTCTTCACTGCTCCATAAACTTATGGATCTACAGAAGAATCTACTACCGCAGAAAACCGGTTACCGAGATGGAAAAGTGTCGTTGGGGAAGTTGAATGATATTTCTTTCCCTAAGAATGACCTAACGACAATTTCTTTTGCTTAGAGAAATGATAGCAGTGCAGAAGACTTCCTTTGTTATTGTCTATTGCTGCTAATAGCAAGAGATTACCTATGCTCAATCAAATTGTTACTAAGTAAATGAGGGATTTTAATATTAATGCAAAAATAGCAATTGACCAAGTTTACCCGGTCAAATCAGAGGCACTATAACTTCCAGCTTATTAAGTTTACTAAGTAGTTTACCCGCCACCATCAGTAGCTAAGGTAACTAAGCTGGTTGGTTTACTAAGTGTACCTAACGATTGGAACAGAGGGTTCGAAAGCGAGCTCGAGATTGAGCCCATGTTAGAAAGCCATCAGTGGAAGCAAGACCCAAAGCAGCTGTTCCAGTTCCAAGCATAGATTCAATTGGCCTTTAAATAATTCATGGAGAATAGAAGAGCGATTTTGACAGCTTAGGCGTTGTGTTGCTCGAGCTCGTGACGTTCCAGAATACCCCTGTTGGAGATTGATATTGAGTTCCTGTTTGGGCGGATCCAATTCCAGCTTCTTTTCCAGCGTCCCTCCCTGTAGTCAGCCCATGTCAGTCCAAAAGTTGCATTTGATCCGGTTGTTTACCCATAGTTGTTTATTCAGTTTACTGAGTTGAACCAGTCTATTCATCAGTCTCAGTTTCAGTTGATACAGTTTCATAAACGGATGAAGTCTTCGGAATTGAAATGGACGGATGCCAAATTCGCGATGGACGTGCAGCAGGCGAAACACGAAACAGGCAGGGCCAGATATGCATTGACGATTGAAAGACAACAGATAGCAGATATATCCGGCTCCCATTCGGGGACAGGTGTGCTCAGCAGATAGATAGAGACCTGGCAGGGTAGACGTGGATGGATTACATAGTCGGGATAGACTGGGGGGACGGAGAACATCGGAGGGATAGATATAGGACCTCCCCAGGAGAAAGATCAGACCGGGGAGGGGCAAGCATTTTCAATTGGACGTCCCAGAAGCATTGTGAGAAGAGGGACTTCCCAGAAAGATAAGACCTGAAGCCATGGAGCAAGGGAAGACCTTTAGCCCTTGAGCATTGTTATATGAGGTGGTCCTCCCAGAAGCAAGAAGTTAGTGACCGGGGATATAGGCCTCAGTCGCTGTCCTAACCCTCCTACCTCAGGTTAGCCCTTCCGTCCTAATTAGTGATTTAGTTAGTCCCATTCTCAGTCAAGCCGTTGAACCTAAGCGGCGGGGGTATCGCTAAATACCCTGCCATGCCTTATCCAACCCTACCTACGCCCTTCCTTCTATCATAAGTGAAAGAGGCAGTTCGCCAGCCATCAATATTATGTTTTCACTTTCATTCTTAGAAGGGAGCCGCTAACGCTTATACTACCCTCAATCTCACTTGTATGTTTGAACTTCGGAATGCTACTTTTCTTCCCCGATATGGTAGTTCGATAGGTTTAAAATGAAGTCTACACTCGTTTATATTTACTATTATTCCTCGATCGTAAGAAGGCAAGTCAGAAGGCAAGCTTACACACATCTATGGAATATCCCGAACTATTTGACTAAGAATGGAACGAAATGATCTTGTTCTGTCCCTCGGTTGGAAAGATATGTCCTGAGCAAGCTGAAAATGCAGTTCTTCCAGTCATTTATTATATATGTAATTACGCTCGCAGTTGTCAGAACAGAAACGCTCAAATAGACTCGGTAAAAGCATCAAGGGGAAGGGTCAGAAGAAAAGAAGTGGCTGCGTTTACACGCCTGAAGATGTCAGTGTCATAGGATGTCGAGTGAATGTTAAGCCAGCTGGGTGGGTGCCTCAAACTCAGATCGATCATAGAGGGCGACATTGATGCTACCAGGAGCACCTACAACCGATACGTTCGAGCCCAGCACTCACTCAAAACATTGCATTTTAATCTAACATTTTATACACTAAACAAACCTAAGCATTCATGAAACAAAAGGGACAAGACAATAATTGATGCTTGCTGGAAACCCCTATATAAGTATTTTCATTTGCCAGCCAGTATGCTATTAGCTAGCGCTAGTCTAGTAACTAACTAGAATTGGAGAAAGGAAAAGACAAAAACACGAGAGAGAAGAAAGCTTGCTTGTTTTCTAAACAGAGCCGAATCAGCAGGCAATTGCTAATGGGTTACTTTAATCCCTATAAACAATGGAAGGTTATGCTAATGTTATCCGGCTGGAAGACCGAGGATATTGCTTATACCTGAATGAATTAGTCTGGTGCTAGGCGAATAGAGAAGCTGGGCTGCTTTCTGGTAAATCTGAAGTGCTTCCCGCATTCCCAACTCTAATTGGTGAGAAAACCACTATTTATGCTAATGGGGTTAGGGGACTCTGGATCGGAGGGAGTTTTTCGAGTCGAGGAAAAAAAAAACTCTATGCCCTTCGCCTTTCTGGGTAACCAGTTCACTGGAAACAACATATATCCTTTCCTAATAAAAATTAATCTTCGCTTTGGTAACGGACGGGAAATACCTTTATTCGCTGCTAACCAGCTCAATGGAAACACTCTTTCTTTCCTTGCTTCAGCAGCTCGGATAAATGGCTAAAACTAAATAGCTGTCTAGGGCTTCAACAAAAGAGTTCGCTTTGTGAGTGCCGAATTGGACCAAAAGAGAAATGCCTAGCGGGTTATGTTTCTAAAACTGTTTGAACGTACACTATTGCTTTGCCTGGGCCTGGAAGGGCATCTCCTCTCCTTCTCCAAATAGAAATCCCCCTTGGATCTAGAGGTTCTAAAAATGTTTAGAACAAGGAATGAAACAATCTCTTCCCAACTAGCTATTCAATTGCTGGGACAACTGACTAGTGATTTGTATTTGTGTTTGTATTTGTACTTGCTTTGTTGCGCATCAGACCAGTCAATATTTTTAGAATAAGAAATGAATTGGGCCACCCCCGTCCCATCTCAGGTGCTTTTCTTTCTCGAATGCCCTCCTAATCCTATTCTCTTTTTAAACGGGGAGCTCTTTCATTAGATGAAAGAATCGATAATTAATCCCACCCTGCTGTGTACATGTATTTGGAACACTTGGGTACAAAGTCATTTTTTAATATAATTAGGCTCGGGAAAGATTTCCAAATGTGAATAAAGCATTAGTTAGGTGCTTTTCCAAGATAAGCTCTTTTCTTTACAGGTCACCAACTAACTGGCATATTTTAGCTAGCTTTAGTTTCATACGTATTAATCTCCAGCATCATATTAATCATAAGCATCCGAATCGGAATAAGAATCAATAGGTCCCAATGAATATTTGTTGTCCAATTCATTTGTTGATCGTCGTTCATTGGTTTGGCTTTTCCACCATTGGGATTTGGCTGTTGGTCTGCCTCCCGTTTGGAGGATATGGTGGTTGGTTGCTTGTTCATCCTGTTTGGAGATGTCTATGTCTATTCCTTGGCCCTGTTCAGATCTGGCTGTTCCTAAACTAGTTTTCTTTCGCAGATGTGAATATTTGCGTAAGTAATCTCGAATACCTTTCTTTCCCTCACTCACCGGTGATTGGTCCTTTTCCCTAGTAATAGGTAGGTAATGGCTTGGTCTTCTGCCCGGGGATTCATTCCTCTCGACTACCTAGTTTGATTTAATAGAGTGTCTTACCCTTAGTTAGTCTTTAGATGAGATGCCACTCGTACTTGGCTTTCCTATCAGACCAAGACAAAAATAAAGTTTCCAATCTGTGCTTCCTTTTCGACGTCAGTCTATCTAAACTTACCTGGTCGGAATGAAGGACACCCTTTATTCATTCATGCTTTATCCATTAAAAAGAAACTGCATTAAACATCCGGAAACAATATCTCTATAATGTGGTACGCCCATTTGGGTGCGAACCACTAACTCATTATTTGGGTCGAGCGTGTTTTTCAATGCCCAAGTCCAGTCCCAGTAACAAAGCTAGCAGTGGAAATAGCACCAGCATCCGTTGCTGTTGATCCTGTCGATTAAGTAGATTCTGTTAAGTAAGCAGTTGATTCAGCCATTGGTTAAGCAGTTCCTGACCCAGCAGTAGCAGATCCACCACAAGCAGGTAAGATACAGAGCCATACAGCAGCAGGTACAGACGCAGTTCCAGATCCCGTTGAAGCACACGTTTAAGAAGCACCGCTAGTAGGACCAGTAGCTAAGATAGAAGCATCATAGCCAGAAGTTAGCACAGCACCAAAGGCATCAGTCGGTCCAGCATCAGTAGCACCAATAACAGTAGATGACCCAAACCCACCAGGTGACCACCCAGCAAAAGATACGGATCCATAGCTAGTTTATTAAGCAGTAGCATCATAAGTATATGAGCTAGCCAGCTAAGTTTACTCAGCAGTTGATCGGGAAGTATATCCAGTAGTAGATCCATAAGTTGATGGAGCAGTTGATTCAGTAGTTACAGTCCATGCTGATTTAGATATTCAGAATAACTCGTTCATAGCAGCGTGGAACGACCAAAGACAGAACGAGATCAGGAGCACAGGGGTACAAGTTCTCATTTACCGGAAAAAAGTGATCATTTCTCTAGGGACAGGTGAGCACCCCAAACCTCTCATTAAACCATGTACCTATGATGGTTTAGCATTAGGGGCATTAGGGGTTAGACAACCAACAAAAACCCGGTACCCTATGCCCTTTCTTAGGGAGATTTAGACTGTTAGGTCGTCGATCCTGTCGTACTCAATGATATTTATTATATGTCATTAAATCAGCAGAATATAAACCATGTATTTATATAGACGATATAGACTTGTTCCTCTTTATAAGAACCAATTGATCCATCAATATCATAGGCAGGGGCATTGGTGAGAGTAATGGAGGCGGAGAAGACAGGGAGAGAGAAGAGCACCATGCCGGTCACCCTGCGAGAACACAACAGGTTAAAGGCAAATAACGACAGCCTTACCCAAATTGCAATGCTTCCCATTGACTCCAAGCTGGCAGAGATCCAAATCTTAATAAAGTAGCAGTGGCTGTTCCATATCCAGTTGACCTATAAGCAGTTGTATTTGACCGAGTCGGTTATTGGGGTGGCATCGCTTTACGACGATGTTTTATTTCCAAGACATTAATAGGTGCTTGCGGCTACGGAGGGAATAAAAGCACCTACTTGAGCCGAATGGCTAATTACGTAAGTAAAGGAAAGGGTTTAAAGTAAGAAGATCCAACTTGGACCTTTAGTTGGGCCGCATCAGTGAAGCAATGAATACTTATAGTCATATTGAAGTCACACGTGTAAAGGAAGCACGAAGTCCGGTACCAATCCCAGTTCCGGGTGCAGTCCCAGATACAGATGCGGATTCAGTTGCCCGAGCAGATTAATATCCAGTGACTGTACGCGCATCAATTCATCCATTCGTTATCCGTGCCCAGTTAGCGGGGCTACTCGCTGCCTTATATTTGTTCATTGCCTATGTTTACCACCAATAGCAGCAGAGAAAGCAGATGCAAACTTAGCCCTTGCATCTCTTACATCTATGAAACAGAACCAGGGATACCTATTTTTCACATCTAGGCAACATAGAAGAAACCATTTGAATAAGCCACCATGCTTAGAAGAAGCGAACAGGGGCCCATGCCCATGTATCGCAGCTACATCATCCATACTAACTCCAGTAGGCTACTTAATCCACGTAGCTCCGTTCTACTAACTATACAGCAGGGACAGCAGGAGTTGAAACGGGACGATCTCGCGTGCTTCTCCAAGAAGACCAAGATTCGTTACCAGCAATGCATACCATGTTACTCTTTTTTGTGTACTTCACACTGTTCCTAGAAGTAGAGCGCATTCAATGGAATTCCGTGCCTTCCCTTTCATGCTCCTTATAAGCATGATTTAGACATGATTTTCGTTCGTACTTAGTCTTCCTCACAAGCGTACTTTGCCTTTCTCGAAAGCGGGAAGCAAAGAGACGAGAGAGAATAAGTGACTAGTATGTGCTGCGCGCGTGATACCTGTAGCGTAGTAGGCTGTAAGTTCCGGGCTAGTAGGTTCGAAGGTGATGTCCGTACGCCATGTAGAGTAGGTAGGAACGGTCCCTTAGTTTCCCTGTTGCTCCCCAATCACAATGACTTGCGCTCGAAACTACATATATATATGTGTCCCTATCTCGTACATACAAAGGATCGTGTGAAACACTCCGACCGATCACAGGAGAATAAGGGAACACCTACCCTGTTTTATAGTAAGTCGCCAGCAGTTTCATTGCCAGATCGATACCCAGCGGTAGATCCAGTAGCCGTTGCTGGAGCAGTTGTTGAGCAGCAACTTAATATCTCAGGCACCTAACAAAGCTTATTGAGGCAGCAGGGTGTCACGCGCGGAAAAGTCACTGGTTGATGGGCAATCAATGGTCACTGGTTTAAGGGTAAAGGCGCAGGTAAATGGTCCAATCATCCTAGTACGATCAAGGGTAACGATCAACCAACGAATGATAGGTACGGGTTGATTGGCAAGCACTAGTCACTGGGTTAAGGTACCGATAAAGGTTAGATCCATGGTCACCGGATCAATAAAACATATCAGGGAAACCAACTAAGTCACAGTCAAGGTATACTTTTAAAGGGAAAGTACTTATAACAGTTGGGGTATACTGATAAAAGGAACGGAGACAGCGCCTACGTAACGGTCCCATCTACACTTAGCATACGGATAGACGGAACCACAGCTAACTAATTTGATTTCCGAGCAAAGACCCAGCCATAAGCAGATCAAGTAGCAGAGCCAATTAGCCCAGCAGCAGATCCATGATTCGCAGTGATAATTAGCAGATAATTAGCTTGTATCTTAGCTTGTTTATAGACATAAATACAGCCGATTCGTTAATAAAGATTGGGATAATCGACAACTCGAAACCCGGACCATTTTAGATAAGTCAAAACACGATACTTTTATTACGTATATAATGTGGGGGTCAGGGCGGGTGATTAATAAGACCCATTGATTATGGAACCCCAACGTAAAGCAAATTGTCTCCATTTCCCCCAGCATTTTCGGGGATAAGAAAACGGCTTGAGATAAAGACTCTAACTAGAGGAGAGGAAAGGGCCAAAGGAAAAGGCTTTCTAAATAAGGGCCCGGGCCCTCAAAGGTCGGGCTTGGAGTGAAAGGGCCTGGAGTGAAAGGGCCTAGAGGAAAGGACCTAATTTGTGTGCTAATGGGTAGAACCTTCCCTTTGGTGAGAACCTTCCCTTTGGTATAGACAGAGATAAGGTCTTCCCCTATAGTCTCTGGGCCAAGGAAAGGCCTGGGATAGAAGGGCCTGGGAACGGTGGTTTATAGAATTGCTTATGAGCTGGAAGGTATGCTGCTACCTCTGCTTCTCTTGCAACTGCCTTAGGTGCTTTACCTGGAAAAGCATAGTGGTGGGGAAGGGAAGTGGGTAAATAACTAGAACTAGTTAGGATGCTGCTACTAATGGTGCTGGCGGTGGAGAAGGAAGGCTAGATTAGGACTTAAAATGCCAGTTAGATGCCCGATAAGGGTCGGGTGAACAAATGTACGAAAAGTGATGTGAAAGTGAATAATAAGGGCCATTTAAGCCGTTCAACCCAATGGCTGTTACTTTGCTTGCTTGCTCTTGGGCTGGTGGGCTGGCTAGCTGGTTGAATGAGCTGGTACGAAGCTTGCTTGCTGGTGGGCTGCTTGCTTGCTGTACTTTGCTTGCTAGCTGGCTGGTGGGCGGGCTGGCTGGGATGGAGGATGGGTAGGCTGGATCCGATTGACCGGATTGCTGGGGTGCATGGGGGATGGGTAGGCTGGGATTACTTAGATGGTTGGGATTTATCGCTGGGTGAGCCGGATGGGATGGGTGGCTGGATAGGATGGATGGGATCGCTGGATGGGACGAATGGGATGAATGGATGGTACGGCTGGGTGGGATGGATGGCCTCGCTGGTCTTGCTGGCTTTGGTGAATGACTGTGTTCTATAGTCCCTTGCCCTTCTTAGGTCTTTAGAGTCACAACACGTACCTCACCCTCCTCAGCAGTCCGCTAGGTTCTGGGCCCTTTTGAGATCCCAGCTAGCTTTAGTGCTTCTCACTATGCTATCATCACTACTTTTCGCTATGCTTCCTGTCGCTATGCTTCCCCTTTCACGCTATGCTTCTTTCAGTGACAGTCGCATAACTACCCTAACTACCCGCTTCCTTTCAGCTTGTTTAAGATCCTGGGCGCTTTCTCCTTCATTTCCTTGGCCCCTAAAAAAGCTCTGCGAAGGGTTATCCTTACCTTTGAACAAAACGGGACACTTCTTGTTCTTCTCCTCAAAGACTGAAGTATAAGTCGGTATCAAGGAAGGCAGGTAGTTTGGGGAGTGATGTCACTGTCACTGTCAAGCTCAAGAAGTAAGTGAAGAGTCCAGTCCTTAAGTTGGATTTGTTCAAACCATCAAGTAAGAAGGCCAGTACTGAGCAGGGAATTAGACTTGTTTATTTTACTATACGTGCATGTGTATTTGTTTTTCCTTGAGTCAAGAGCAGATCCGCGCAATCTAACCAGCCAGAAAGAGAGCTAGGGATGATGAGGGTTGAGTTGGTGGGTCTGGAGCTGTTTCTTAGCGCATATCCTCGCCAATAGCTTCGCATAACATTCTCAGTTATGCTTGGATACCCGAGCAAGATGACCAGTAAGAAAGAAAGCTAGGGAGGGATTGTGTGATGCCTGAACGAAAGCTAGGGGCCGATGCTTAGCTTTACCAATCTCGGTGCTTAGCTAAACCAATCTCAGTTGTGAGGCTTATCCGAGTGAGGGGAATAAATGGTTTTGGGAGTCCCCAATCTCTTCATTCAATCTTCGGTGCCATTGCTGGGAGATTGGGATGGGATAGATGATCGAACTATTAGATCACTCTGGCGAACGAATATTACGTATATAATAAATAGAATTCGATAGACCTTTACAACGTTCGGGGAAAGGGTCGCCCTTCGGGAGATAGCCTATTTCATTTCTTTATTGGACAAGGTTCACTCTTGCCAGGAATAATCGTGTCTTGAAAGAACCTTCTATTTATGATTGATCGAGCGTGTGATCCCGAAATGCATGATGGGGGGATGGGTTTGAATGAAATCATTTTAACTCTTCCTCATTTCTCTTCTGTCCGTCAACCAAATATGGCCACAGCATAAGGTTGTTTGCTCGGCACCGGTCTGGTAGAAGTGAGTAGATCTTTAAAGGAAAGTATCTTTCAATCATTTTTCATTTAATTTGTTCTCAGTGTCTTTACTGTGCTACAACGACGAATCCAACAAATAAGCACACAAGTGTCATGAGCTTAATGATAGATCTTAAGGATGAAAGGGAAACGCGAGTATAGTTTGTTTTCATTACTCGATCTGAAGTGTATTCGTGAAAGGATGATTTTAATTGTAAGATATTTCGTGAATATGAAGTCCATTTGTTATATCTGTTATTTTCCCTTTAGATCTGAGTCTGAGAGTGAAATATCAGAAAGTGTTAGGCCATTATCCTTGAAACCCCAATCTGAAGCGGAGGCAATTGCCTCACCGGCTGCCCTATCTGAAATCGCGTGACATCAAAGGAAACCCCCAATTTCCTTTTCAGGGGCTAGGATAGGTGAAAACAGGGATCAAATCCGGAGATCTACGAAGTGCCTCTCACTCGGCAATAGAGATTGATTGGAGCATTCAGAACCAGCGAACACTTCCTGATGGTCTTTATTTATCCATTCAAGCCGATGTTTGAATCGAGGACCGGGAGGACGATGCTCCTACCAATCAAGCTATACCATACCATGTCATAGCTAGTGATTCCGGCCGAATCCTAATTGGCTTCTCGAATTGCATAACAAAGGGTCCCGCCGGAGAGACCTTTCAAAAGTGATCCATGGATCGCCGGACATTCATTTATTAGCCGACTTCCAAGACAACGCGAACTGAAACATCTAATTCGGAGTAAGGCGGGAATGACGTCAAGTCCGCATTGCTCTTATGGACCAAACGGCCGCACACGTGCTACAATGATATGGGTTCGGGCCCTACGTTGCCTATATCCGGGGCTCCCCGATCCTTTAGACATAATATTGAATGAAAGGAAGCGTTAAGCGGGCTCGCCCTCATACCTCTTACTGAGAACAGAACAGGAGCTCCTACATCCGCTGATCCATCGATAAGGAACAAAACAAAGGGTTCCTACCTGCGCTTGGCTACTCAACGAGAGACAGAAAGAAGACTTGTTCGTTACTTACAAGCATTTAGATGGACATGGACTACAGCTTAAGGCATTGGACTAAATACGGGGACTAATACCTATGATTTCCAGGTGGTGATCCATAAGTAATAATCGGGAGTATCAAAGTAAGGTTTTTATTTATTAAGATTGCCTTTTCATGAATTCTATCTATGTTAGGCAGGCGGGATTGAATCGATTGCTTTGAGGTTGAGCGCTGCTTGCTGGCTTTACGAGTCACCGAACGATATTTTGATTATGTTCCCATGTAAACACCTGAAGACATTGGAGCCATGTTGGTTACATATAAGCATATCTTAAGCCATGTTACCGACAGACAAAATTGATTTCAACAGATGTTAGAACTGAATCCTTCTGCTGATGTTGCTTGCCCAGATAGGTATCTTTATTACTTACGAGATAAATGGAAGGAAGGAATCCTTTTGCCTTCACCTCTTGCCTTCATCACTGGCCAAGCCAAGTCCCACAGAGATAGGCCTGTAACCTTGGAACCTGTAACCTTGGAACCTGTAACCTTAACCTTTCATCACCAAGTTCCACAGATGCCTTTAAACCTTTGCCTTTAGCCTCTCACCTATCAACAGAAGAAGCCTTTCACCTTTCACCTCACCTCAGGGAAGGTAAGGGATTCACGGGAAGGAGCCATAGAAAGAAGAGGCCTCACCTACTACGATAGACTTACTTATTATGTTGATATACAATTCGACGAGCAGCAGAGCATTGATTATCAGGTGCCACACTGCCTCGATTGATTGATTGAGGAGCTTGATGATGAGTCTTCTTGGAATAAAGAAAGGGCTTAATTTAGTCTTACGGGAAGGGGCTAGAGCCAGTCTTATGAGAGGGGTGGTACGACGGAAGGAAGGAAGGAAGGAAAGAATCAGCCAGAACCCTTTCAACGGAAGCCGGGTCCAACAAGTATTATAACAGAAAAGCCAGTGCCACAGGAGACAGTCCCACAGAGATAGATTGGCCTTGAAACTTGAACCTTTTGTCAGAAACCTTTAGACAGTCACCGCAGATGCCTTGAACCTTTTGCCTCTCATCTTAGGAAGTTTCCCTAGGATTTCCAGGTGTCATTGCTTATTGCTGGTTGTCATAGCTGGTTATAGCCAGTTGTATAGCCAGCGGGTCATAGGCAGCCGATCCATTCCCAGTCTCACTGCATTTAGGAGCTGGAGGATTGGTATATTATGACAACGGGGAGTCTTTCTTCTTCCGTTAGGATTCTGCCCACCGTTAGTCTTCAACCGGGAGATTAGGAAGGAGAGGAAGGAGCCTCAAACCTATCAAAATAAGCCTTTCTACAGAAAGAAGCCTTAGCCTTTTACTTTTCACCTGATGCCTTTACCCTTTTTTACAAGCCCGCTTAGAAGTGATTTATTTTATTAATGGCCGGCCAGTTGAGAGGAGGAGAGAGTGAGTCAGGAAGGAAGGAGCCAGTTGCCTAAGAAATAAAGCCAAGCATTGTTGTATAATTACGTATATAACAACAGCTTTTATATATTATCTTTATGTGGACACATGCTATTACTTACGTGCTTTTTGCTCGCTAGATTGATCTTTTCTTTTATTTCTGTCCAGATGCAAGGCCTTTAAGATCATTGTTTGTGACTTGACAGCGGCTATTTCTTCACCTTTCTCTTCCAGCTACTTTTGAATAGAAGCAGCATTCGCAGCTGCTGCCAAATATGTCGCGAGGGTTTGCTTGGCCCGACTTAACTCCGACTTCGAATTCCGAACTTCTGAGGAATGGACTTCCTTAAATATTGGACATCTTTTCGGAGTTGTTTTACCTCAGTGGACAGTTTCTTAATCTCTTTCTCCTTTCGAAGCATCTCATCATGGGAACATCGAGCTAACTCCATTGTAATCGCGGTGGCATTTTGAGGCTTCCCCTTCAAATCTAATGTAAACTTAGTAGCCTTATTTTTAGTCCGACTGCATTTGACTCAAAGGCTTTATGTTCTGGGGAGTCAGTGTCATAATTGCCACTTGTTCGTCGCCCCGGTACTGAGGGATCATTAACTTCTCTGCATCTTCATCGGAATCTAGAATATTGAATTCATTCCTCAGATCTTCTAACTGAGAGAGTCCTGAATATTTGCTGAGTGTCCTCCTCTGTAACGTATATAAACTTTTTAGGGTTCTTGTGGGACTTATCCCAGCTGTATCATCGGACACTGGAGGTTGCTGTTTTGAATCAACGGAACTTGGTGGTACCCGTGGTAACTTGGGTAGGTCGCTGCTCCTAGGATCCTCTAACCCTTCATCGGGCTGGTTCCCCTCCCACCTCCGCCGTTCGATCAAAGCTCTGACCCGCGGCTGCAAGTACAAATCCTCATCTGTGATAGCTATTTCCGGGAGGAGAAGTGGATTTGAGTCTAACCCAACTAACCGATACAGTTCGGGCTGGGGTACCTGCTGCCAATCGATCTACATAAGGTGCGGGGACTGACCGTCTTTTCCCGAACCGATCAAATTCACTTGGCAGATATTTATATCGAAATGATATAGCCTCCCTTTCCACCATATTCAATAAATATGGAATAGGCGCTGGTACCCCTGGAATTGGCTCTCGTACTGGCGGGCTCTCGCCGGCTGGGGGTATCGATCTTTATCTGCTGGCGGCGTGCCGGATCCGGGACAACATATGGATATGAAACTGCAAGTCAATCTGCTCTCTCCGCCTAGAGCTCTACAGTGGTTTTGGAATGGGTCCAACTGGATATAGATCTACCGCACCCAGCACTGATGGATGAATCCACACCCACGATTGGATCTGCAACTCGGATTGTATCTGCATATGGAATTGGATTTGCTCGAGCTATAGGAACTGCTGGATATGGATAGGAAACCACTACAATCTTGGATGCTATCACTTGGTCAACTCGTGTCTAGGAACTCTGCAATTGCAATATCCGCTCGATCTGCATTGGGGTCTATTGGTGGATCAATGGGTTCATTGGCATCATTCACTGGTTTCGGGTAAACTGAAACTGACTTGGATGCTGTAGGTTATGGATTTGGGTCTACTGCATATGGATATACTGATTATGCTACGAGTCAAACTCAATTCACTGGGGTTGGAACAAGGCGAAGATAAGCTGGGACAGGGAGGTACGCCAGGCGAGGCTATGGCTTTCGAACAATGGTGGATTTTGAAACTGAAGGATCTCAAATTGGTACCACCGGGTAATAACCCACGCCTGCCTCTACCCCAGCGACAACTGAATATGCTACTGGATCAATTGGTAAAATGGTTGCTTCCCGGTCAACTGCCCTCACCTCTGCTTCTCGATCTCGATATGGATTTCGATTTGGAACCGAACAATGGATTCTTTTCTTTCTTGGGCTTGGCTCAGGCTATTTCTCGGGCTCGGGCGGTTGGTTTTCTTTCCCTATCGGTCGGTATCAGTCAATCGGTCGGTCTTCTTCTCTACTGGATGGGTTGATCGGTCAGTCTCAGTCGGTCCCAGTGGGTCGGTCGGATTGTGACAGGCGGTCGGTTTAAGTCGGTCCAGTTCCATCAATCAGTCAACCCCGTTAAAGCTATTTCCACTTCTGCTATTTTCGCTTCTGCTATTTCCGCTAACAAGAAGTAAACTAATTCCTCTATTCATACGTTCACAATACCCGATCCGATCGTACGTCTGTCACTAACTCTATTATATATGTTGCTTTCCTTCGTAAAGATTGACCTAGATAATTGCCTATGAAATGTCCCACCCCAATAGCAGGAATTCGGGATCACTCCTCTCCCTTTTATGAATGAAATTAAGGGAAGGAACAATGGCATATGTTGGAACACTTTTGTCGGAACATATTATGAAATATTATGAAATGTAAACGACCTTATTTGACTATGGTACCTGGATACGGGGCAGGACTGGCTAAAGACACTCTTAACTTAAACACGGACGCTTCAAATGCTACTACTTTCCCGTAAACTACTCGATCTCGGTCTGCCATTGATGCTAGTAGATCTGCAATTAGTAGATCTGACTCAGATGCTACTTCAATCGCTGGGGAAACTGCCTTTACCTCTGCTGTTGGTGGATCAACAATGGGAACTTAAGCAATTGGAACTTGAACTTAAATGGGCTCTGCTACTGATGGATTTGGATCTGATGCTTTCACTCAAGCAACTGGATCTACGAATGCTTGCTTTGTTCTAGCTACCTTTGCTTATGGTGCTTTAACTAGAACTTTCTCTTTATCTCGCCTTGGAAGGAATGCGCGCTTAGCGATTGGCTCTATCTCTGGTGCTTCAACCCAGTCGACTAGCAGCACATTTACTAGTTAAACTAGTTTCAGATCTTTTAGTAAAGGATCCCGCAGTTTAAGATCGAGATTTAGATTCAGACTCAAAGGCTTTAAAGAAGAAGGAAGGCTCGCGCTGTAGCTTTAGGTATGCAGCAGAGAAGGCTACGGGAGAGGCAGCACCATAGACAGAGGCTAAGGCATAGGTTCCAGATCTATATCCATACCCTCCAGTCGCAGATCCTCTACTAGGTGCAGAGCCAGTTCCATATCGATATCGAGACCCTAAAGTTGGAGACCGAGTTGGACCCATTGAAGCATCTCCAGATCGAGAGCCATCACCTAGCCTAGGATCCCTCTCCGTGCGAAGGCACTTTATATTCCAGCAACGGTACTTTACTTCCCCCGCAAGGGCACAATCTATTCCCGCCGCTAAGACCTTATCTCGAACACCGCCTGCAAAGGTAGATTTTCCACCAGCTTCTTTTTATTCTCCTGCTTCTTCCTTGGATTAGATTTTATTAATTAATGATGGTCCGGTCAGGGGAGGGATGCCACGCGCTTCTCTCCTGTTACTGGCACTGGTCCCCGGCTTTGCCTTTTATATCTTATAGGGCTCTGAAACGGGCTATGGCGCTGGGACGGGTTCCGCATCCGGATCTGCCTATGGTACCTTTGCTTATGAATCCCGGTCAACTTAATATGGAACTGCTCTTGGAGCTACTCCTAGGTATGGAACTGCTATTACTGGTGCCTATTCCACGACGGCCTCTTACGAAGATGCTGATGCTCGTGATTAATATGCTCGTGGGTCTGATGTTCATGATCGAGATGAAGAGCCTAATGGATACCTAGGAAGTAGCTTTGCTGCCTTTCCTGCTGCTGTCTTTACTGCCTTCTATGCTGCGGATAATGGAACTGGAACTTAGCAAATGAGGGTTTCAATTTTGACTGCTATTATCTCAAAATCTACGGGGAATCCCTTGTATTATCCTTAGAAATGGCTAATCTTAGTGATTTATAGCATTAGCGACTCGGTTTCTGGGCTTATAAATTAGACTCTCAGTAAGGTATGAAATGAAAGCTTTTGAAATTGAGTATTCTCTCTCCGGTCCTTTGCCCATAGAAGAGTCCAAAGCACCCGGCTCAATGAACCCATAAGATTCTCCGCTTGGCTCAAACCTATAGGGAGGGTCAAAGACTAACAATAATTTCTGAGCGCAAAACATGATTTATGAGCGAGCATAAACTCGTATAATAAAGCATTCAGTCTTATTACTTCGTTACTAATTACTCCCACCCATAACCCAGCCAGCGGCATAAACTACAGTTGTGAACCCAAAGGCTATTA
>Ga0228600_1000028_pt1 | contig 18221 bp, 11 predicted proteins | sample CRU5metagenome_FD_182730 | JGI IMG/M metagenome (GOLD analysis project Ga0228600, IMG submission 182730) | Spruce roots microbial communities from Bohemian Forest, Czech Republic - CRU5 | ecosystem: Host-associated > Plants > Roots > Unclassified | place: Czech Republic: South Bohemian Region... | reverse complement strand
TACTTATTATTCTTTAGTATGCTGTATAATAAAGACAGTGCCCAATTACAGGGAGGGAGCCTACTATAAGCACTGAATGCCAGCTGTAAGCTAGTGGTTATTATCCGGGAGAAAAAAGAAGCTAGGGTAATTTCATTATTCAAGTATGCTATTTCATTACGAGTAGTCTGGTAGAGTCCGGGATTCCAGAAAGCAGGCCGGAGCAAGCTCTCCTGTTATTCTCCTGAATTCAATCCATAAAGCTCTAACTGAATGATAGTGGTTGTGGTTCTGATGCGAAACAGAAAGCTGATGAAAGCAAGCAAGAAAGAAGAGAAGGAGAACCTGCATTAGAGTATTCAATCAAGCTGGCAAATCATCAGCAAGCTTTTTAGGAATGGACTCCTTTTCCTTATATAATCAGGCGGAAGCCGATCAGAAGAAAACATCGTTCATAACGCAATGGGGGACGCTATAAGGTCATGCCCTTCGGTATGAAGAACGCAGGAGCAACCGGACTTTTTTTACTGCCTGTAGAGGAGCGGCAATATTAGATAATTGAAGGATTGACTTATATCCCTACCATCGGTTCGACTAGCCCATGCCACCAGCAGACCTAGAGCGCCTATGCTTATTCGACAAAGGCGGAGCCACACAGGCGGAGATAGACCCCCGACCGGCGGAATGAGACTAAAAATACAACATGGTGTGGACTGAATGCATGGGACCGAATGATTACTAGGGCTAGGATCGGGTTTTCTACTCATTAGCCGTGGTAGGAACGGATGGAAGTTAGACTACATGTGATAACGACGATGCTACGAATATACCAGAACATGGAAAGCCCAGTGTTCGGGGAGATTCCATGTATGAATAAAATGGTCTAGGGCAACTTGTTTGCGGAAACGGCGTGCTACCAGTCCAGACTAGGGGAAAAATGATGACAGCGGAAACAAGTTCCCCTGGCCCTCGATGAGATACAGACTCGACCCCCCCCCCATTCCGGACTCGCAGCCGATCCCGGACCTTCGATTGGGGTAGGTTGATGGTTCCAATAGCTTGGTCTAATAATGTAGAAGGAATATGTAGGGATGATTTAGGTCCGACGGGGGGAAATAACTACCAATCCCTATAGCCCGAGTTTGGCTTACCGTGTTAGTATACATCCCATATGCTCCCATTTTTCTCTGACTCGAGTGCAGGTCAGGGTGGTCGTACCATTAATCGAAATAGTAGGGGAAATGAGGGGAGCGTCAGTTCCGGTATGAAGATTGGGCTTTTCTCACTTCCTCTAAATGGTTTCCATTACTCTTTTCTTTCTTGAGAAGCCGAAGCATATGATGAATGATTTACAGATCGTATGATGGATGGATGAGCCTACGATTCAAGGGTGGGATGGAAGTGGTGATAGAACGCGCTTAAAGGGCAATTGAGAAAGGGCAATTGAGACGGTTTTCTCGCTTAAGCCTTCTGTGCTCAACCTTCCTTCACTTAAGTGCAAGTATTCAATGAGCGATAAGAACTGGTTGTATCTTCCCTACCTATAGAGACTAACCTTCAGATAGGGAGGACTTTATAAAGGGCTTAATTTATTGATTGATTCGCCTCGATAAAGCTTGATTGATTCGCCTGCCTAAAAGGTTTAAAGTCATTGTGTAGTTTCACCAATTATCTTTATAAGTGATCATGTTTCAAGTGATTATGTACTTTCACCAATCTTCTTTTGACCAATCCTTTCCTCATTTGAGTGAGTGACGTACACTTTCGCTAACATCCTCTAGTGTCAAAGAAAGGGGGGAAGATACCCCTATTGCTTACTAATTATAGGTAAGGCAGGCTCTGGTCAAGCAGGCTCAGGCAGGCTAAGATAAGGTAAATTCAGGTGAGGCAGGACCCTAGGGTGCATACTCAGGTGAGGTTGGTTCAGGTGAGGTAGACTCAGGTGAGACAGGCTTAAGTGGGGACCAAAGTAGCATACACATTTGATTATTGAGCCAATACTTTTGAGCCAAGACCTTCCTCCATTCAAGGTAATAAGTATTCGGGTGAGGCCGGTTAATCGGGATTCTGTTTCCTTTTCCTACCTGCTATGCTTGACGAAGGGTACGTTTACAGAATTACTACTCGATTACTACTCAAAATAGAAGATTGCATTATATAAGATTGTATCATAGGATCGCGCATCATAATATTTGGCATCGTAGAATTGCATCGTAAGATCACAGATAAGGTGGTATGAGATTCCATGGGAGGGAAGATGAATTTCATATCTTTTCTATTTGACTGAAACTTATTGGCCAAGGAAGGATGGGATAGCACCCGAAGAACTGTGGTAGGTAGCGATAAACGCACGCTAAAATGGCAATTTTTTCGGTTTTCAATATTGGTGAAATTGATTCCTCCAACCCAACCCTTATTGCTTTATCTTGTTGCTTTAATAGAGCAGAGCTGGACCACCCTTATTGCTTTAATAGAGCAGAGCTGGACCACCCTTAACTTTACCCCGATCTACTTACTTTTTCATAGTGATAAAGCAAAAGTAACCAACCTTTATTCCTTCCTTGGGCCAGGCTCATTGGTATGGGACTTTATTCATTTAATAAGCGAGCATACGTGAGCGATAAGACTTTCCTATGGATAGAGACTAACCGTCAGATAGAGACTCGACAAAGCTTGATTGATTTGCCCCACCACACAGATATTTTGATTGATCACGCGTGTTTCCACCAATCGTCTCTTTCAAGTGATCGTTTTAACGAAGAACCCTAAGTCACCAAAATGAATGACGTATAATTACTTCCGGTCACATTATTGGGGAGGCATAGTCGAGGGGGACCTATTGCTTACTTCTTATTAATTTATTGACTTGCTGCCTTGTGATCATTTCTATCAAAAACAAGCTGGATCGTAAGGCAGAGTCGGATCAGGCAGGACCTTAAGCAGACTCTGGTAGGGTAGACTCTGGTAAGTCAGGAGACCCTAAGGCATACTCAGGTAAGTCAGGACCCTAGGCAGATATTGATGAGGTGAGATATAGACTCAGGCTGGGACCAAAAGAACATACATTTTCTTACTGGCTGGTGGTACTGTGACCAAACCACTTTAATCGAAGAAGTGAGCAGGAGCAGCTGGTACTTTCCTAATTGCTTTCCTTTAAGAGTGAGCAGAGTTATAAGCGGCGTAAGAAGGTATGCACCTTTTTTCTTTGTAAGCATAGGGTAAGGACCGATTTGACCCTCAATGGCTGCTGGCTGGTTAACAGGTCAGTCACACTATAAGCACCACTATAAGAAAGACATCGTCAGATGAGAGAGAGTAGGCTGGCTAAACTGGTAAGTCACACTATGAGCTAAGACATCCATCGTCAAATGAGAAGACATCGTCAAATGAGCACACGTATATCTTCTTTTTATGGGAAGTTGTTCGTGATAAGACAACTTTGTGATACAGGTTCGTGATAAGATAGCTTCGGGTCAGATAAATTGGTTGGGGTAAGAACCACCCACCGTAACAGCCATACTTTCTTATTGACTGAAGAGCGCATCCCCATAGTAGGCATTCAAAAGGAGGAAGCTTGAAACCCACACAAGTAGGAAGGACAATAGACGGGGTCAGGAAGTAGGGCGTGAGACAGACATACTTTCTTATTGATTGGCTTCTAAGAAAGAAACATGTATCGAGAGCAAGTGGCACTCTATAACACGTGAATAAGCTCGAAGCCAAGTAGGGTAAGAGATCAGGTTGGGCGAGACCTGGTCGGGTAAGCTCTTGTAAGAGGCATAATCAGGTGGGCTTAGGTTAGGCAGACTAAGATGAGGTAGACTCAGGTGGGGACTGAAATAACATATCCATTTGATTATTTGAGAAGCTAGAGCAAGAGCGTATTGATAGGGGACGAGTCGAAGGTCGAATGGAAGTGATGATAGAACGCGCTAGAAGAGGCATTGATAAGGTTTTTCGTTTTTACTTAATCCCCTTTGCTCAGTCTTCACTTAAGTTATCTTCCTTCCGTGAGTAAGTATTCGTGGAGTGTAAGGCGGTACCGTCAGATTGGGACTCAACCAACAAAGCTTGATGGATGGATTTGCCTCACTCACAGATTTTGAGTGATCACGTACTTGTTGTACCAATTCTTAATTGAGGGAACGACGTGCATCCTCTAGCGTAAAGGGGAGGATTCCTACCGGAACTTATTTACTAATTGACTTGCTTCTCGATCATGTTTATACAAAGCTGGACTGTAAGTAAGGACCCTAGGGCAGACTCAGTTAGGGTAGACTCTGGTAAGTCAGGATCTTAGGCGAGCTCTGGTGAGGTGATATAGATTCAGGTGTGGACCAAAAGAACATACATTTTCTGGCTGTCTTATATTGACCAAATCACTTTCCTTCAAGGTGAGCAGCCAATAAACGTAAGAAGGTGAGGACTATTAAAACCTACCTTCGTAAGCTAAGTAAGGATTCCATTGTGCTTACCCTTGCTTTCTTCATATGCTTTCTTCATAAGCGTGAGAGAGAGAAGGACCCGTTGTACCTTTCTTATAACCGTAAAATGAGTACCATTACCAAATGCATCTATTTTTTATAGGTATTTAGTGATTCGCGATCAGGCAGGTATACGTTGTTTGTGATAAGGCAGCTTTTCGGGTCAGGTAAATAGGTCGGAGTGAGAACCGTCATAACAGTCATATTTTCTTATTGATCGGTTTCAGAAACATGTTTTTCCAGTAAGTGCTTCAACGTGAGAATGCTTGAAGGCTGAGTAAGACGAGGGAGGTCAGGAAGGAGGACGAGACTCAGAGATAGATGGGGCGTCGTGAGACAGATATACTTTCTTACTTGCTTTTGAAACATTTCTCGAAAGCAGGCAGCACTTATAACGTGAAAACGTACTGACCCAAGGAGGGTGAGACCAGAGAGAGGTAAGGCGTGGGACCAGAGGTGGGACAGACAGACCTCCTCTCTCTTTGCTTATTGGTTGGTTGGTCTATGAAACATGTTCTTCCGATAGGCACTTCAAAGTGAAGAAGCTTGGGAGGGTGAGACGAGCGTGAAGGGCGACCGTAAGGTGTTCTTTCTAGGTCGGATGGGCCACTCTCGGGTGAATGTCTATGGCTTGGGCTTATTTGGGAAAGCGAACATCCATAATGTTCTCAATATTTGGAAAAGGGGAGGCGGCGACCGTCCTGCTCGTCGCGTCCAGCCAGAGAGAGCCTTGCATGCAGGATGACCTCTGTCAATCCTGCCTGAGCGCGCCTATCGTTCTCGATAATCAGCTTCCCTACCGTACCTACCTCTGGACTTCCTAAGCTTATTGACTATCCTTAGTACTTTTCCCTTGAAATCTAGGTCTTAGCAGGCTAGTTATTAGTCGATACGGGGCGATTACTCGTTCGGGTGTCAAGCAGGATTCCCCCACTTACTTAGTATTTCATTCTAGGCCGTACACACAAAGCCTGACCCTTTCTACATTGTCTAATGCCCCTGAACTTGAGTCCCTGAATCGACGAATTGCCGCGAAGGAGGAGCGGCCTTAATAAGAAGAAATAAGGGCGTGCTGAAATCAATTCCCTTGTGACCGGCATGTAACGTAATAAATAAAACGCGCTGAACACGATCCGTCCCCGTGTTTCTCTCATTTGATCGAGGGAGAACAGGGGGGTATCGTATGGGCCATCGACGCGACATTCCCGTCCCCGGCGAGGCAAGTTGAAGGAATGCGATCCATTTGCCAGGTGGTGGGGGGATTTACTTAGGGGGGTATCGTCATTAATGCGGAGCGCGCAGAAATAAATCATACGCCTATAGTAACGTATGTATGTTGAGATAGACTTCGGAGAGGCCCAAGGCCCCCTATTCTAAAGGCTCCCTATTCCCAGGGCGGGCCCCCTATTAATAATGTTCCCGGATCCTTGATTTGAACGTCTATTTCGATGGCGACGATGATTGCGCCCTTGCTGATGAATGAAATGAAGGGTGAAATGATTCTTCTCATGAAAGAGGTTCAAGAATTGAAATCAAATCTGCTTCTTAGGCCCGCTACTCTCCTGAAGACAATTATACTACTAGAGATTGTTTTGAAGACAATGAAAGCAGTCTGATGTTGTCCGTTTAGAGCTAGATGCGAATGATGCTTGCTCTGTCGTCTCTGGAGTAAGTAGTCACTAAAGCCCACTGGAACCGCAGGTCAAAGCCCGATCAAAGGGAAAGGAATTGCGGGAACTTACTCACTCACTCATTTGGTTCTCCTTACTTCGCACCCGCCCGATATATCTTTAACATGATGCACCTTACATTTCTATCCCTCTTTGGTATTCCTGAACCTAACTTGGCATGGCACCTTAATTACCTTACCGGGGGAGGGGCATTCGGGAAAGGGATTACCTTACCTGCAGCAAATTCGAATTACCGGTCAGTCAATCGATCAAAGGGTGGGTCATTCTCTCAGTGTCCGCTATCTAGACGATATATCGAGCATTGCATATAGGGACGTGCACTGGCGCCCTGTCTTTCTTTTGATCGGAGAAACTAGGGGTGAGAGGGACGTACGAGATAAGCACGAATGGTCGCTAGTTCCCCGCTTTTCCCTTCTTCCCGTGCCCACGCTTTCAGTCACCTTTCTATACAATAGCGTGGTTTATCGCATCAGTGCAAGCTCCTTGACTCACTGTTCCGTGGCGATGAATATAAGCCGGGCTTACCTGAAAGACCAGATCAAGCGGGCACAAGTCCATAATAAATATTGTCGAATGTGACATAACTACGATAAGAGATCAGCCGCTTATTAAGTATTCTTGAACGCCCCCCTTTATTATTAAGTGAGTGAGTACGCAGGGGCGTGGTGGCACATTCATTATTCGTATCTCAACGCAGAAGCCGGAAGATCAGGGAGGTGGGGCTGGCCTTCGCCAGAACCACTTTATAAGGTCAAGGGGCTCTTCTACTTACTTAATCAAGTACGGCCGGACCCGGCAGACCCGAGAAAGAGGGATAAGGATAGGGTCTATGGGATGCCAATGCAGGTAGATCTGGTGTCGAATTCAATTGGTAATCTGATCTGCTTCATTACTAGATATGACGACTAGGGGTGGTTAACTACGGATACTGCGGAAGGGTTCTATTTCATGTAATTAGCCCTGTAAAAGAAGGATTGTTAGGAAAGAGCACCGATGCTTGATGGTAGAGCGAGCTTATCGTGCTGGCTGTCATTTCCGGTATTCGCTGTCATTCCTCTCCCGATGGTCGAGCAACTAAAGTTCCTCATTTCATTCTCTTAGTTCTTTCCTCGGCGGTAGTGAGAATGGACCGTACTTCATTATAGTCGTACTCCCAATGGCTTGTACTCCATGCCAGTTAGCCAATAGTCCCACAATACCAGGAGCTTCTTATTCCCGCTAACCGATACAAGGGAGACCAGAAACACCGGTAACCACCTGTAACTGCCGAGAGACAGACCCTCATTCCCAGGAGGTGCCAATTACCGCTACCGCTAGCCGATACCCGGGAGAGCCAATAGATCGCTGCCGCTAGACGCTAGTTTATGCTGTCGATTCAATACAGGTGCTGATGCCTCAGCTTGGCTTGGATACTCGAATGGGATACTCTACTTGGACTTATCCGCTTTTAGACCGCGGGCTACTCCACTGGGCTACTCTTCTCAAATAGGCTGGGCTCTCATACACTGGACTGGGCGCTAATCCAATTGGCTGGCCTAATCCGCTGGGCTAGGCTAATTGAATTCCCTGATACCATTCGCTGCGATACTCCAATCCAATGGGATGCGATCATTTACTAATCAACTGCTCTAATCCAATGGGGATGGGCGGGCTTATCCATTGCCCTAATCCACTTGGAAACCCCAATAAAGGCCGCTTATTGTGCCTCCGTATCAGCTTTAGATGCCTTTTCTTCTTCCTATTATTAGCGATAGCGGGACCTAGTAGCACATCCAGCATGAGCACTTGTAGCAATGGCAGAGGTGAGAGCAGACACAGCTAGGGCAGTCGCTGGGCTGCTTATTCGCTGGCCTGGACCAAGTGGAACACCGCCTCAATTCATTTATACACGTCGTTTAACGCGACAAAGGGGGTCACCGCGTTCTTCCCTCTTCTCGCCGGGCCGGGGAAACCTTCCACAAACGATCAAATTATTAATGTATGTAGCGTTCTTGCCTCATGCAATGGATACCATGATGTAATAGGAAATATAGACTCTCATTCTTAGTCACTTGTGTTGGATGCAGGGTATTTGTAGCATGTACTCCATTCTATGATTCTAATTGGACTATGTTGCTCCATGTCCATACTCTCCGTGATATAGACAGCCATTCATGTGACATTGTAGCACAGGGGATAGAATTATAAGTGCATTCTTAGCACCCGGAGCAATACATTTGCTTGTGTACTGTAAATGGTTATTATATAAGTGAAAACTACCATTACGAAAGGGAAGGGGGACTGCCTTTACTGCCAGTTGTTCCCCTAACCCTTTGATAAAGAAGCCCGTTCTTTCGCACCACAGAATCCGGTGAACGAAATCGCTCCCGCTCATTTCAAAAGCCTGGGATCTGATGCGCGTAAACAGATCAATCAAGGAAGAGCACCTATTCGTGATCCCCGTTGTGATCCCCTAATACAGAAGAGTTAGATATAACATAACGCGCGCACATCATCGTAATAGGAAATTCAATGAGAGGAGGGAAGCACCCCCATTCATGCATATCCCTATTCGCTTAAGCTGACACGACTCGGCAGCAGGCATCCATCTATCTGGGATTGAATACTCCATCAAAGTAGCTGGCTCACCGGTCGACTTGGATACCGGAGTGATAAATTCAGTGCTGTATGCGAGTGTGGGAAGGAAACTAATAACTAAGACTTCTCCCCTAGCATTGGAACATCAAATTGGATCTCTCATAAATAATGGTTGGTTATGTGCCGTTATTCGATGCCCTAAATCATATATCAATATATTGAGAATAGGCGCCCATTATTTGTGAGGAAGTAAAAGCCCCGCACAGATAGGAACAGGGTAAGCACCTATCAACTAGGGAAAGGCAATCTAATGTCTAGAGGTGGAATCAGGGAAGGACGTTTAATCGTATATAAGTGAAAGATAGAGTATTCCCCAAGTTCCGCCGGGGCGGGCATTGGTAAACAAATTAATTCTCCCGGTCCAGGCTGGGCCTGTGCGGGTAGTTCTATCATGTATGTACAGAGACTGGGTTTCGCTAATGCTCTCATTCCGGATTGGTTATACCTAGCTAGTCCACTGCTCCAATTGTTAATCCCTCCTTCAACCGGAGATGAATCACCAGTCATGCTCTCAAGCAGGGAATACTTCAGACTATACTTGAAAGGCAAATGCTAAACCACTACTCACTAAGCGCTAACTGGCGCCATGCTTGTTGCTATAGTTCGATCCGAGCCACCCCGGCAACGGGAATTATTCTGGTGACATAATGAAATGGGCTTTGAATCCAATCTCTTTTCTTCTGAATCCGATCTATCCCTCCTTTCTCAGAACTGGGCCTCCTCCCTTCCTTATGGAGAGAATGAAGAAAGCCACAGCGGATATTAGTAGATTACCTCTGTCTACTTCGAGATAAGCACCCGGTGGATAGAAGCTTTTAGCTTTTCTCTATTACTAAGGGGGCGAGGTAGATAAAATCCAGAGAAGGGAGTCTTTACCTTAATGGTTACAGCTTGTTCCCCTATTAAGATGATTGTTTCCGGTTACCAATTACTAGATATTCTTCCCATTGAGGCCGGGAAGGTTTGAACGTGTAAATAATGGTTTTTTTTTCACGTATACAATATCGAAGGTTGGTTCGAGTTCTTAAGCAGGGGCATGGGATACCAAGGAAAAATCTTTATTAACCCGCGCTGGCATAGTTTGTAGTTGCTTCGAAGGATCGGGAAGTATCTGGGATCACCCAAGGATCAAACTGCCTACAAGGGCATTAACCCGAGATCGCCGCCATGGAGTAAACCCGTGAACGACGTCAATTGAATCCATATCGGTTATTGATAGCTTTGCAATGAGATCTGCTACTGGAACCGGGTAAGCTCGATCTCTAACTGTCTCTAGGGAAGGATCAACTGGTCAACCGCCTTTGCCCCTATATCCTTATCGGCTCTGCTTCCTATACTCGGTAAACATCTTGCTTCGTTACTGGATAACCATAGAGATCTCCCTACCTTGTGAGTGCGGAGACCTATGCCTATGCCTCCGCCTTTGCAGGTTCTATATATGGATATGCCATTGGATGATCCGCGTATGGATTTGGATCTTGATACCAAATTACTAGGTCACAAGATAAAACCTAATAGTGGTTCTGTCTTAGCCGGTGAATTTCCAACTGGAAGATATGGATATGGATCCAGATCAACTGCTATTGGTACTTTTGAGTTCGGAATTGTATTTCGTTTTGTGGGTGGATCAACTTGAATTGCGTTTGCTCGGTCAACGTAAACTTCTGGCTCTCGGTCAGCTCAATCTGCTCCTGGATATGGATGGAATTGCATTTCGATCTGACTCAGATGCTAGCTTATATGCATATCTATCTGCGGGTACTTAATCTGCATCTGCCTTTCCCATAGCACTCGCCTCTGCCTTTGGTTGGTGCTTTCTTCGTTGGCTGTACCACTAGCTGTGTTGCTTACACTCGGGCAACTGAATCTGCCTTTACCGCTGCGGGGTAAACTGTTGTCTCCTTATCCACATCTGCTACTGGGACTATATATATATTGATCTATACCCGGCTCTGCCCCCTGAGCCTCTGTAGTCTCTACCCTTGCTTCATCTGCTCTATATGCGTTCGTTGCTGCTTTCACTCAGTTCACTGGCACGGGATCGGGATCTGAAACAGGAGGATCTGAACCTCGAATAACTGTTGAAAAAGTTCGAAGAGGTAGTGTATGCCTAGGGGCAGGAGGAGTTTCAGGGTTGTTTACCCTGAATCAGAACCCGTTTAAGCACCCAAGCAGGTAGCCAGGTAGCCAGGGTGAAATAAGTACCCGCTACATTTTTCTTTAGTACCCGCATATCCAGTTACAGATCCGAAGCGAGCAGTTCCAAAGCCTGTTGATCCAGTCGAAGTTGACTCATCAAAGGTAAAGGTAGCTAAGGCATCAGTATCAGCAGGAGTAAAGGTTGGAAGGGCGGGGACAGGGCCAAGTAGAACGGGGACAGAGGTTGGGGTTAACGGGTGGAACAAGCTCATAAAAGGTAGTGATTAGTGGCTAGCTTCAGGCTATCTATGATAGGTAGTCTGGTGGTTGTGTGATACTATTAGCGGATGGCGGCTGGCCTAGATATACTGGGTCTTGGTCTGCTGTTGTTCCTGCTATAAATAGTCTTGTTCCGGACCCTCCGTGCGACAAATCATCAACTGCGGCTGCTGCTGTCTCTGCGACTTATTATGCTGGCTGGGGATATGGAACTCATGAGTATGCTGGACCTGTAACCGCTCCTGCAGCTTCAATAGAATCAACTGAATAAACTAACTGCAGAATAAAGGGTTGAATCGACTGGAACAGCAACTCCTGCTTTGCGACCAGGCGGCCCTGAATCGGAATGAAAGTATCGATATGAGTTGTTACAATGGAAGTGAAATCTAGTATAGTCATTAGATAGGAATAACCCATATGTATGGAGGCGGGGGCAATACATTTCTTCCAGAGTGTTTGGATCATGCGTTGCGCCGGATGGGTAGCAATTTTCGGGATTTTAGTGAAGCGGGAGTTACCTCTGGGTGCTAGATGGTATGTATGGGATATTCGGTGCTAATAATTCTAGTTGTTATAAAGAGAGTAAAAGCACATGGCGGCAGTTGCTATCGGGTAAAATAGTGATTCTTTCTCGGCGGAGGGGGAGGGGATGATAATTTGTCTAATAATCATATTGGGTCGACCCGTGGTCCGACTGAGATATCTGAGAATCGTGTTATGGTGTATGAGCTTTAAACTAAGCATAGGTGGTATATAGCTCCTGGTCGTATGATAGCTACATTTTTTGAATTACTGAAAGCTAGGGAATCTAAGGGCCTCATTGAAGTGGCTGCTGCCTTGTGTCTTCTATTGCATTCCGTTTAGTAACAGGAGATCCGTTCTTTCCTGGTTTAGGATCGTAAATTGGAACAATTCTTCTCCCAGCTGTGCCCGCCCGATGCGGACCTGTGACTGAGGTGTAGGAGCTCGCTCAGGGTCTTGAGAGAAGGATTAAACCGTCAATATTCACTAACGTATATTGGTAGTAGTACCGCTATAACACCAAAAACTGGGTGAAAAATACCCGGTAAAGAAGAAATGGGGAAGACCCCTGACGTATTGCTCTTTATTCCCAATCGTCAGACTGCGTCCCCTTTCCAAGTGATCCGCCAACGGACGGGATGAATAGACTGAGCCTTTCCTTTCCAGTTTACCACACTGCTCTCGAGCAGGAAGGATTACTAGGAACATGCTCAATAAGATTATGCAGGTCATTTTCAGATGAACTATGATCAACGTTGTCCCTTCCTTTTCCAGGTCTAAAAGCAAACTATCCCTTTGGACGAACTCCGAAGTCTTCTATAACGGGCGCTTTCTAGCTGGGATCGCTTGTTTGGGATTGCTGGTTGGGATGGATGGCCTTGCTTACTGGTCTTGCTTAGTGAGCGACTGGTCAATTCTATTAGACGCTACCTCACCCATCGGATGGATGAGCGACTTCGTTTCTCACCCACGACGGGTGAGTCACTTAACGTACCTTTGATTACCAAATTGACCATATGAGTAAGACCAGGGTCAGAAAAGAAACATTACCGACTACTTCCCATACGCCACCCTTCAGTACTGAATTTCCCATATTATTGGGCCGCTCCCTTTCAGTGACCACGCCACCTTCTATTTCTTAATTTCCCAGTTTTTATTGCTCAGTTCAACGATCAATGAAGCATTCGCAACGCCACCCTTTGACTAGTGAATTTCCCATCTGGATAGGTCCGAAATGCTTTCCACGAAACAAAGTATCGAACAAAAACTAATGAACAAAATATGTTTCTCAACCTCGTACACCTCACCCAGCGAAGACAAGTTGAGCAAAGGAATGGAATTATGTATTATAAACGTATTAAGGGGGTGGTACGCCCAATTCAACCGGTCGCTTTCGTCTCTCTCCAATCCTTTAAGTCGAGTGCCTTCTCCTCTGTTCCATCGATTCATAGAAATATCCATCCTTCCTTCCATCCTTTTGTGGTGTAAAGGCATCGAAATAACCGACTCTACTTGTCAATCTGCAATCGCAAGCCTTCATTCATTCGGATGCACGGAGTTAGTTGGGTGGGGGGGAATTCTAATGGGTTCTCATTTCATTCTTCAGAGTGATTTCATCCCTCTTCGGCACATAAGAGTGCACACGGGTAGAGGTGATAAGTTGAATCTTGGTCCAGCCCAGCTTATGGAACTAGAAATAGGATTTCTCTTCCATGAGCCTCTATTTCCTCCAATAAGTCTAGGCTTAGAGCTAACCAAGTTAGCATTCTTCTGCCTCGCTCGAGCCTCCCACTTATCCAATAAGTCCGAACAGTCTTTAGTAAAATGACCCATGGTCCTGCAGTGACCAAATCTTGGCCTTCTAGGGTGCAGACAATCCCTATATATATGTCCCACCTCATACTAATTATAGCACCGCACTGATCCTGTTCTGCTGCCACCTCGACCTCCTTTGTATCCACCTCCTTGGCCGTGAACTCCCCCGACATTAGTATTACCTCTTTCCTCCACATTGAAGGAGGTCTTCTCAAACCTCTCTACTAGAGCTTGTAAGTCTCTACAATTATTAGTACTATGGGTGTTAGATCACAAAAATCACAAACTAGGTTCACGAGTGCATGCGATGAATTTCTTTTGGCAGGCCTAATATAAATAAAGTGCCTGTGCACGGTAGACATAATACAGTCAAGGTAAAGAATAAATGGATGAAACCACGGGTGATGCCCCCAATCCAAACAAAAAGAGTGGGGGAAACTCTAATACCAGAAATCCCAACAACCAAAATAAGCAAGGAAGGAACAACCAGCTCAAGATGAACTTCCCTTGCATGCATTATTAAGAGTATGGGCATTACACTCAACACTGCCCTTAGATAGCTAAATTGAAAAGGATGAAGGAACTATATGACTAGCAGGAAATAGATTTATTATCGGCCGGCCATCCCGGGAAACAGGAAAGAGCCGGAAGGGAGCACTAGCTGGAAGGATATTTATGATTTACAGAAGGGACTCGTCCTAGAGACCTTGAGACCGTGAGACTAAGTGTTACGATATCTTTATCCAAAAAAGATCAAAAACTATCCTCACCCATCGGATGGATGAGCGACTTCGTACGAATCAATTCCACTATTTCATTGCAAGTTTTTGGTAAATGGGGTTGGGGTAAAATGGTTTCCCCTAATAACATAGGGGTGAAGGAAACAAGGGTGGTGATCACCCGGCCGGCCATCTGCCTGCCTGATTCACCAACCATGAGTCGGGCCTTTTGGGATATTTATGGGGTATTTCCATACTATTTCTTTCATTACCAGCCTTTCTACTAATATATTCGGAGCACTAACCACCAAGAAGCACATGGATGGTAAATCGTAAAGTCCGGCTTTTGGGAAAGTATTGCTTAAACCGTAAAGTCTGGCTTTGCTGTTATCCCCGATAAGGATATGGTCAAATATCCTCGTCTCGTCTCGTAACTATATCTTCAGCTATTGGATTAGTTTTTTAAATTATTGATTTACCACTTTACGACCTTGACCATTTCTATTATTTCGAAACGTTATCTCTCATTCAATTAGATCTTTTTCTATTACTTAGTTTCATTTTGTTAAGATCTTGTTAGATGTATTCTCACCATAATCTTCCCTTTTCATCACTTTAGTGGACAAAGAGAGGGAGCGCGAGTTCTGTGTCGATTGCCTACTCAATGTCATAGAACTAGGGTTCGTTTGAATGATAGTGGATGAACTAAGTTTACCATACCATGCCTTCCTTTCCACTAGTTCTCTCTCTGTCCTAGATGAGGCTGTCAGGGCCAGACTCCAGCCTGCCTACATTGATTGCGTAGGCTCGATCACGCCCTGAAATGCAGCAGGGGCCATAACGAACGATCATTTCAGCCTGGTGGCCGGTTATGAATCTCAGACAGAGATGAGGGAGCGCGTTTCAATACAATAACGCCCTGCGCAGCGTTAGCTACCATGGATGAATCATTCCTTAGCTGCTAAGGCGGACACAGTAAACAAGAGCCGGCCGTTTGTTCATGAATGGAATAGGGAGCGAGAGCCGAGCGAGCCATCTCTCTCAGTTGAAGCTGGAAGCAAGGGAACCGGGGTGCGAATAGACGGACTAAGGACATGCATGAAAGACTGCGCCTCCTAACACCGAAAGAGAGAGACGGACTATCTGTCTGTACGAATCGGAATACAGATTGTAGAGGGACGGGAAGCGGGCATTTCAGGTGGAATTCAATGAGGAGCCGTCGCTGCCGCGCTGTGCTTTCGGATCGAACCGGCGGGTCCTGGCCCGTATGTCCTTCCTAATAGAGCTTCCAATTCATTCATTGGTAAGGTCATTGGATGGTGAGGATATGCATTTAGGAGGAAAGATTCATTGGATTCAGTCAGTAAGTCGATGAGCGGCCATTATGAAGGATCGGTATCATTGAATTAGGTCGAATGATTTGGAATGAATGAATTTTGAACGAGGTGTTATCGAAGCTAAGAGGAAGGTAAGAGATGTTATCGAAGCTCATCGAGTTAGCTTATCGAGGAAGCTTATCGAGTTATCCAACCACACCACTCACTCGGAGCTAGGAGGTGTTACCCAAGCTTATCAATTTATCCAAGCTTATCAATGTAGGCAGTATCCCAGCTAAGAGGTTTACCGCTGAGCTAAGAGGTGTTATCCAAGCTTATCGAGTTATCCAAATCTATGTGAGCATGCATGTTTAGTAGCTCCAGGTGTTGGGCTAACCTAGGGAGAGATATCGATTGTATATATAATTTCTTCCAGTTAAATGAATGGTTCAAATGAAGATGGATACCTTTGATCCCGATTCCTTTCAATATAAAAAAATGCATGCCTACCATCCTCACCCATCGGATGGATGAGCGACTTCGTACGTTTGGCTGGAATAAAATAAAAGCCTCCCTTTGGTGCGTAGAGTCAGCTGTTTCCAGTTCCTCTCTTTGGCTGACCCAGTTGATCGAGTTTACTTTATCTAAGCGAGCATTAGGAGCTCCAGGTGTTGGGCTAAAACCAAGCTTGGCAGCTATGTATTCCCCAGTATAAGAGGTAAGGGGTAAGCGAACTCCCTATTCCCCGAAGCTATAGTATAACGGGGTAAAGGGTCCGGTCAAACCCATCCCCCAAGCATAAGTAAGGAAGGGTAATTGGGAAGAGGAAGACTTGATGAAACTTTCCCCATGACTTGTGTACCGACGAAAGGGGGACCTAACGACCTAACTAAGTTCGGTAGCTAAGTGTTATATAAAGAAAGATACCTGAGCTTCATAAGGAAGGTAAAAAGCCTATGAAATGGGCATCCTCCGCTGCGGGATCACTGCCCGAAGGGGAAGGTTAGGAGGGTCCGCTAGGCGAAGCAAAACCGAGAGGAGATGTGTTTAGGGAGCTGGCATAAGTAAAGACAGAGACAAAGCGCCCCTCTACAAATAGTAACTTAGGCACTATTTTCTTTTATATAAAAGAAAGCGCGAGAAGTTCCTGGTGGGTATAACCCCTTAAGGAAGGTTACAAAGCACGCGTACTTTCGTTTTCAAGCGCCAAGGTCAAGGTGAGGAGCAACCCATCCAAGCACCATACGTCCAGTAGCTGCTTCACGGGGTTCATTTACTATATATGGCTAGATATACTGTCCTTACTTAGGGGATAACTTACTCGTTTATCCAAAGCGCCCCTCTCCACAAATAGTAACTTAGGCCATTCATTATTTCTCAAAGAAACTGCACGCGAAGGTGCAGTGGGGTATCGATATAGCAGACTTCCTAAGGAAGGTAAAACGTCTATGTAAGGGCGCATCCTGCCGGATGAAAGCCCCAACCGGATGAACCAAGGTGATTGGGGGAATATTAATATCACCCAAACGAGCTAGGCCAAAAGCGCAATAGGGGTTCAGGAGGCGAAAAAGCAAGCTAGTCGGATCAACTAAAAGAAGGGCGAGGGCTCCCAAGCACCTCCTCCCCGGCACACGAACTAGTGAGGGTCATTGCCAAGAGACAATGTGCCCGTTGGTTCGCTCAGTCAGGAAGGTCAGGTCCAAACCATCCTTCCTTAAATATTGCTTGGACGTCTACCCATATAATATAGTATAGTCAATCCCCTAGAGAATTCCCCGTAAAGATGATAAAATAAATGGGAAAAGGAGGCTTTGCAGAAATTATCTCTCTGGGTAAGCATGGCAGGCAGCAGGAGAAGTAACGGACTTAGTTCCGGGGGTGACCCACAAACCACAACATAATCGTTCAGGACTGCTGATCCAGTTGATCCCGTAGTTTATGCAGTGGCAAAGCTGGAACTAGATCGATATGAAGATACAGATGCAGAAGCAAGAGCAGGAGCCACATACCTTAAGACAATAACTGGAGACTATAGGCAGACTTCGGATAATGGCTACCTTATCTTATGGTTTGGTAAATATTAAGCACAGCGTGTTTCCTACGTGTGTCTCCTACCCGACCTATTCACAACGACTGCGGGGTGATGGTCCTAGTGATGCTCCTGTTGGCAAGGATGCTGACTCGAATGCTGCTTCAATTGCTGAATATGCTGGCTCTCTGCTTGCTTTGATGCTCGCTCCTCGCCCTTTGGGACGAGACGCTTAACGCTCCTCTGCTACTGATGCTACCAACGCTTCTGCTGGTGAGGATGCTGCTTCCACTGGACCTGGATATGCTTTTGTATCTTTAATTGATGGATCTTCGATTGGCACATTCACTGGTTATAGGTAAACGAGGTCAATTGCAATGTCTACAGCAGGCTTTGCCTTTACCTCTGCGGGATCAACTTCAACTGGAATTGGAATGCATTCTTTGACTGGATCAACCGGGTCTTCTTCATATGTGACTCGATCTGTTTATGGAACCGGGTCTTGGTCTTAAACTGGTGGAAAATGAGCTCGATTTGCCCCTATATCTGTGCCCACCTTCACCTCTGTTTATGGCACCTTTGCTACCTTTGATGCGGGGTCACCCGTCAAC